>Ga0207419_1001470_pt1 | contig 17642 bp, 18 predicted proteins | sample ElkSloMetagenome_4_FD_184723 | JGI IMG/M metagenome (GOLD analysis project Ga0207419, IMG submission 184723) | Hot spring microbial communities from Elkhorn Slough, Monterey Bay, USA - MD2A (version 2) | ecosystem: Environmental > Aquatic > Marine > Intertidal zone > Estuary: Microbial mat ...
CCCGCGCCTTAACCGCAATACGGACCGCTTCCTGCTGAAGTTAACCAAACCGCGTTGAATCCCAGGTCATCACTGCGCTGCCACAAACACAGCGACCGCGAACAGGAAACGAATCTGATGCAGGTGTACCGGGCTTAGTCGGAATCTCGATCGAATGGCCATTGCACTGAACTGTAATTCAATCTGAGTCACTAGCCGCACCGGTCATACATTGCTCCCGCCATTCGAATCTGCTGACCTCGGTATGGCCAAGCTCACACCTGCACCTAAATACTTGCCCATGTCCAATCGTCTATCCAGGTCGTCGCGATCAGCCGCTGGCCCTGGTTGTGCCGCAGCAAACTACAGGCATAGCAGGGGCTTGCCTACTTCTCAGAGCCGCCGCCATTTCCTGACCAGAAGCAGCGCAGAGTTCACTGACTGCCTCAAGTGCGGCCGTCTGGAGCACGGCTTCCTGCGCGTGCGCTGCGAGAGCTGCCATTACGAAAGCTCAAAGTTTCGAGGTGTTTCATCATAATCTGACGTGAAGTCGGGCACTTTCTGGCTCATTGGGGCCTCTAATTTGCTGACTCGCAGTACCGAAAATTTATCAGTCTCTTCAGGATAGGTTTCATTCCATTTGTGGTGGAGTAAACGCTTAATCTCGTCAGGAATCTTATCCTTAGTCATAATTTTAAAGATGAAACAACCATTGGTCTTTAAATGGACCTGATACCCCCTGACATTGGCGAGCAATGAGGTTGGTAGTGTCTCAAAGTAATTGGTAATTGAGGTGAATCGATGTTTAGTACCTGGTGGCACATTCAACCATCTTCTGTATCTACCGTAGATGTTTTCGAACGAGGGCAATGTCCGCCCACAATCACAATCTTTATTCAGTGGTAACGCGGCATAGTCACCCGTGTCATATCTCAACAGGGGCATGGCTGCATTGTTCAGTCCGGTCACCGTAATTCGACCGGATTCACCTGGCTTGCATTGTCGACCCTCAAAATCAGTAATCTCTACCAGACAGTGTTCTGTGTGGACATGATATCTTCCAGCCTCACAGCGCGCGGCTATTATGCCGATTTCATTGACACCATAATTTTGATTCACCGGGGCTTTATAAGCCGCCTCGATGCGATTTCGCATGGGTTCTGTCAGGTGCGCTGAAATAGCCAGCAGGCTTTCCAGCGATGTCAGGATTTTCGCATCAGGATCAGCGAATGCATGTTCTTCGAGCACACTGGGATAACCCTGAAGATAAGTTGGGTTGAATTGTTTGAGCATCTCCTGCTGTTTTTCCAGAGCAGATGTGCTCGTCACATACAGCGCAGGACCTGTGTGAAAAATCTGACCTACACTATGCCATGCCTTTTCTATGCGCACATTTTCCATGGGCGGGGCTTCATCATTCTGAAAAGTAAACCAACGAGGTTCACGTAAGGCTGCAAAGCGCTGCATTGGGTTCATACGAAACCAACGGTAATTTCGAGCCATTAAAAAAGTGAAAAAGTTTGCTCCATATCGGGTAAGAAGGATTCTTCCACGTTTTCCCGAAGTGCCGGAAGTAAATGTGTAGGTAAGGGTTTTCTTTTCGTCGGCAGGCAGATTTGGCACTACCAATTTTTCTTCATAATCAACCAGATCGTCTTTGGTCAAAATCGGTAGTTGTTCTAGATCCTCAAATGATTGTAGCTGGTCACTTGAAATTCCCTCTTTTTTGAAAATAGCCTGATAATAAGGTGAGTACGTTGCCGCATATTCGGTGACGATGCCTACCCTGGAGTCAATATGACTTTCCAGCTTTTCTACTTCGGCAAATTCGTTTTCTAACAACGTATCAAACAAATGTTGCAGCTTTATGCCAGCACGGAGTTTCCATTGGTTCTGCGCCTGCTTTTCATCTTTCAGGGTCGTCATCAATCGACTTTAGCTCTAAGCTTAAAAAGCGGACACCTTTCGCCTAATTCATAACTCATATGGTGATAGGCCAGAATGTCGAAATACTGACTTATAAGATTAGAGATTTCCTTGAAGGTGGGAAACGTATAATGTGCTGTTGAATGTTTGTAGTTGTTGATTGTTTCAATGGATTCTTTCTGCCAACCGAATTTGTTTGCAAGACTCTCAACCTTGACGTTCTGATTATTCCACCAGTCCCAGATTTCGCCTACCACTACTCCTTCTTCAAGAGTTCCATGTAGCGCCATCGCCAAACGCCATTTAAAAACATGAAAGTTGCCTATTTTTCCATCGAGTAGATTGTTGTACACGTCTGCCGGATTTTCCTTCTGCTCCGGACGACAAAAAAGGCGGATGATAAACCATCCCTCGGACTTTAGAACTCGCCTCACTTCCTGCAAAAATTTCTCATAGTGTTCGGTATAGGAGAGCAGGGTAAAACAGCCATCACCCGCGACAACATCGATACTGTCATCAGGCAGATTGGTGCTGAGCCAATCTCCGCATATTGCCTTCGCGCTCTCACTTAACCTGTTACGTGGCCATAAGTTGTCCACCATTGCCTGGTTTCTGTCGATACCGATTAGCCGTGTGTTCGCCGGCCATGACATAAGGGCAAGCTCTGGGGTAACTCCCATTATCAGAGCGTGTATTTCGTATCCCGTGACATGAGTTCTTAGAAAAGATTCTATTGACTGTAGGTCTTCCCGACTCGGGCGCAAAGGACCGCCAATATGTGCCCAGTTCTTAGCCTGGTTATTCCAGTGATCTGCAGTCAATTGGTCATTCAGCTCTGTACGAATAGGTCAGTAATAGGGTTATAAAAGGTATCTCTGAAGCAAGTTGTTGTCCAGTTTAGTGGCCGGTGATTCCTACCTATCCGGCCTATCCGGCCTATCCGGCCTATCCGGAATTCTGTCAAAATCTCCGTGAAGTCAGCCGCTATTCAGCGCTGGTCCGACCATAGCACCACTCGAAATACCACCCCGGCGATTACCAGGCCAAGCGCCTGCCGGCCGCCGCTCCCTGGCAGACTTGCAGTTCACTTCTTTCCCCATGGTAGTCACGCTTCTTTGAATAAACTGAGCTGAGGCGGAGCCCGCTCGGGCGGCAGCTGCGCCTGGGAATCAATCGCCGCTCTCTTTCTCACCTGTTCCAGAATCTGTCGGATCACCGCCGGGTCTTCCATGCAGGCTATGATCCTGACCGAACCCGCACGTTTCTCACAGGCTTCAATGTCGAGCTGGAATACCCGTTTCAGGCGCTGGGCCCAGCTCATGACTGCAATGCGCTCGGCGGGTGTCTTGCCGTTCGAAAGGCAGTGGTCTTTGTGCTTGTTGCTCCCTTTGCCTCGCTCTGCCCGATTTTGCATTGCCCGGTGTCTACTGTTGGCTGCAAAGACACCATGGAATCTTCTCAGGTTCACTCTGGGTTTGGGCGCAGCGACGACGAGCTGCGAGCTTGGTCGAGTCCTGTGGACGATACGGCCATCAACCTGGTTTTTGGTGACGCCAGAGGCGCTCGCTATGGGCATAGCGTCTCTGCCAATGGGTCTTATTCACTGACCTACTGACTTACTGACCTACTGGGGTACGGAAATCGACGCTATTGAATCTTAGATTGCATGGACTCCGATTAATCAGCAGCTTGATCTTTCCGGCAGCAATAGACACGGCGTGATGGTTGATAGTCAACGCATCAGGCTCTATCTGATTCCTGATGTATTGGACGAGTTTCGAGAGACTGATGTTAGCGGCAGGAAAGTGGGTCTTGGTGTCAGTCTGTCTGATTCAGGTGTGTCCGTTGTCGATTTTGACAACCGGCATTTCCGCCAGCAACCGCAGTAATAGCATCGTTAACCAATAGCGTTTTCCCGTACCGCTTCCTTTCGAGTCTTTACCGCCAGACGCTTGGCCTTGTCGTCGCCATACTTGTTGATGGAGAAGTAGGCGTTGCGCTGCTTGCGGCGCTTGCCGATGCCTTCCTGCCAGGTGGCGACCCAGGAGCTGTCTTTCTCTGAATAGCTGACGCCGATCTCACCCGAAGAGTTCAGCGGCGAAATCTTTCTCGGGCTGTACCTGGCATAAGGCCAGTTCTTGCCGTAGATCTTACTACCCTCGATGTCTCGCTTCTTCTTCGCTGCGGCAATGGCTTTCATTTTGCCGCCATACTTTTTGAACGGAAATGACTGTTGAAAGCTTTTTCCGTCATAGCGTATGCGAACCCAGGCGCAATTGGTGCCGCGGGATTCGATGATACTGATGTGATGGAGGGGGCTTAAACGTTTCATGTTGACCTCGCTTGCGTTAACAATGGCATTGGTAAAACGGCCATGGATTTCAGTGCCTAACGGCTAAGTAAAGAATTAGTTCCGGATTACTGTTGTTATGAGTATATAGACAGCCCGTAAGATGCAAGTGTTGCAGACAACCATCGCAGAGACACGGGCATCTGGCGCAGGCGTTGGGCGACAGGACGAGCCCGAAGGCGATGACGAGCTATTGAGCGGCGGTGAATCGCATAGGGGCGAACATCGACGTACCACGGCGCTAGTCGTGGGCCAGAGTCTGCTGTGAATGGCCTCAGGCTGGGCTGGGCTCGACTTGTAAAATGATTGGATTGGATACGGTTGTAATAGATACGGTTGTAATAGATACGGTTGTAATAGATACGGTTGGAATGGATACGGATTGTGCGGGGCCCGTGGTCGGACGGTGTCCGGATTGCCTCTTGGAGAGACGTCAGGGCCAGAGGCCAGCTTGCCTTGCCAGCTAATTTGAGTAGCCAACGCTGGATTTTCCGCTGGATTGAAGTTGATCTGTGTGCCCGATGATTTCGACATATATCGGGTGTGACAACAAGCAGCCCACTAAAACAGCGGCGCATTACGGCGTAGAAAAATAGCGGCTAAGATGAAGAGCTATTGTTGCCGAAAATATTTGTAAGGGGCGGGCTTTGCACTGGCCCAGTCATGTTTGGGCTGCTTTAATTCCTGTGTGTTATTGAGTTCAGCTTCCGAAATGGGGAGCGATAATTGGAGCCGGGCAATGCAATGCCGGCTGGAAGCGAAATGTCCGTGCACTAACTAGCGCAGGCGCATGCCGGTCTCGGCCATGAGAATGGCTTTCCGTGATCGAATGGAAAAGCACGACGGGCGCTTAGGCGCTGGCGGCCATGTGCTGAATAACACCTGGCTTGCGGCTTTCTACTCGGGAAATACTGTAGTCGTAGTGCTTGGCGCTGGGATCAAGGCCCATGGCCTCGTCGATGGCGGCTGCCAGATCGGCTTGGGCGGCTTGTTCAGTCAAATAAGGGCCTGAAATCTTGACCTGCAGGCTCGGCTCGTTGGGCGCGGTTGCGACTATATAAAAATTCGTTGCGTTCACTTACTTTCGTTTATCGGCCGGGTCGACTTGTGGTCATGAATGGGTCCCGGTACATCCTCCGTCAATGCCGTGGCGTTGGCTGTTTACCTAAGCCTAGGGCTACTATCGGCTGAGTATTAAAAACCATCAGCCGTTGGAATACAAGATCGGTTGAGGTGGGCAGACTATAGAGTTGACTCAACAGTCTGCCGCGCTTGTTAACCTTACCTGCAGTTTGTGCCAGTCTGTCTGAATCCTGGCTTAATCTTTAAGTTCTACCGCTTGTCCTATCTGGTATCCAGAAATTAATCCTGGAACGGACACGTTCGCTGAGTCGTGCCACGTTTGCTGTTTCCCTTTGGCCAAGCACTACGAGAATTACAGCCATAGGGTTCAATCGAGTCCTGGCAAACCTGAGTCGGACTATCTGACTTCCAATTAAGGGCGGCGATATTTCAAGCAGCAACTGGCCACTCGCTTGAGTTTGCTTAAGCCGCTGGAGTCAGGCCGGTGTCATCTTTTAGAATAATTGGCCGCTCCTGAGCCACACCCGGGTGCGAATCCGGGCTCGACTGCGGATTCCCGAATTCAAGCCGACTCTGATACCTACACAGTATCCTACAGGAACCCCGATTCTTACGTGAGTCAGGTCACATACTTATCCATTGTTATACCGGTACTGAATGAGGCCGAAATGCTCCCTGACCTGCTCCAGGGCTTGGCTTCACTGCGCGCACGGGGACACGAGGTGATCGTGGTTGACGGCGGCAGCAATGATGGCAGCGTGGCTCTGGCGCGGGCTGGGGCTGACCGGGTATTGGTCGAGACTCCGGGACGGGCGCGGCAGATGAACCGGGGGGCGGCTGTAGCCCAGGGCGAGGTGCTGGTGTTTCTCCATGCCGACTCGCGGCTGCCATCGGCAACGGACACGCTGATCCGTGCCGCGCTGGCGTCGGCGGGAGCGGGCTGGGGCTGGTTCGATGTGCGTCTCAGTCATCCCGGTTGGCTCTACCAGCTCATCGCCGGCAGCATGAACTGGCGGGCGCGGCTGACCCGGGTCTGCACCGGCGATCAGACCCTGTTCGTGCGCCGGGACTTATTCGAACGGGTCGGCGGTTTTCCCGCCATAGCGCTGATGGAGGACGTGGCTATGAGCAAGCGTCTGCGCCGAAGCGGCAGGCCGGCCCTGCCAGCGGCGAAGGTTCGCGCCTCGAGTCGACGTTGGCAGGAGAACGGGGTCGTCAGCACGGTCCTGTTCATGTGGAAGCTGCGCCTGCTGTACTTTATCGGCGTCGCGCCGGAAAAATTGCTGCAACAGTATTATCCTGAAAGGGGCAAAGAAAGGGGCAAAGAGAGAGCCAACGAGCCATGAAATTCCCAGCGGCACAGATCGCTATCTTCGCCCGCGAGCCGGAGATGGGAAAGGTCAAGACCCGGTTGCAGCCAAGGTTGGGGGCGCAAGGCGCGTTGCGCCTCTACCAGGCCATGCTGGAGCGGACAGTGGCAACGGTGCAAGCCGCCAACCTGGCGCCGTTCTCGCTCTGGGTCACTGCCGATCCGCAGCACGAGGGTTTCGCCGGTCTTGTTGCGCCGGCAGCCGTGTTTCGTCAGCAGGGCGAGAACCTGGGCGAGCGTATGGCCCACTGCGGGCAGAGACTGCTCGCCGGCGGTGCGCAATCGGCGCTGATTATCGGCACCGACTGTCCGGCCCTCGATGCAGGGTACCTGGCTATCGCCCTGCACAAACTGGAAATGGGCGTGCCGGTGGTGCTGGGGCCGGCCGAGGACGGCGGTTATGTGCTGCTGGGGCTCCGCCAGGCGCCAACTGCGCTGTTTGCGGGTATCGATTGGGGAACCGCAAGGGTGCTGGAGCAGAGTCTCTGGCAACTCGAAGCTACAGGACTGGAGTATGAGCTGCTGCCGACGCTGTGGGATGTGGATCGGCCAGAGGATCTGCTGCGCTTGCCATCGCTGCAGCCACCATTGAACTGGTAGAGCATCCCTAGGCAGTCAAAGTCTGCCCGGGAATGGTGCCGGACCGGCAAGGCGGCACGGGTGCGACCAGCCGCCCGTTTGCAGCCGGGTTGTGCCGAGAGCCGGTTTCAGTCCTGCTCGGATTTGCTGGACCGGTTCAGTGCCTGCTCCAACTCCAGGAGCTTCTCCGCCAGGCGTTCGCTGTCGATTTCGTATTTATCACTCATGATGCGCTGGTGTAGCCGGACGATGCGGGTGGCATCGAGTTCCGGCAGTTGGTCAATGTTATCCTTTAAGGTCTTGAGCAACCTCTCGGTTTCCGCGTCTGGCTTGGCGCTGGGTCGGGCCGATTCGCTGTCGCCCTGCTGGCGGCTGGATCGAAAATGCGCCACGCTGCCGGTGGGTTGCCGGGCGCTGTCGGTGGATGGCTCTAAAGAACTGGTATCTGAATTACACACTGGGTGAGGCCGCTCGACGTTGTTCCCTGAAAATGTTCCCTGAAAATGTTCCCTTAAATCCACTCAAAACCTGCCTCCCAGGCCGCCGGCGAGCACGCTCAGCCGTGGTGGGTCTCAATTATAACGACTGGTGAAAAAATAACTTTAAGCCGTAGGAGGGGCGGTTGTTCCGAATCTCATCAATCGCTTAGTTTTTAAGAATTTGTCTGCGAAAACCCCTTCAACTAACAGATATTAATGGAAATAGTTTTCATGATTCTGCCAAGGGCAGAGGTTTTTTTGGGTTCTGATCGCTGACCCTCAAAATCGCACTCAGACTTAGTTGACAACGCTCTCGGTAAAGCAGGTTGCCTGTTTCAGTGCTTTGCCGCGTGAGTGGCTACTGCGTTCTTGCGACCTTAAGCAGTCGGCCGGATGTGAAGAAAAAAATTCAACGAACTGTGATCGGGCTTGCACTTGATCGGTTTGATCGAGCTGCTTTTACTTTTTTTGCCGGCAGTCGGCTCCTGTGGCTGGCTTGTCTTTGTGCTTGCCTGTGTGCTTGGGTTTATGTTGCTCCGAAAAATGGACACGTGCCACTGGCTTGCGGTCAGCGCCGCTGACGAGGTGCCTTGGCGCCAGCGTGCCGACTGCGAGCCCTGCTGTCGAGATGCGGCGCTAGGCAAAAACCTATTCCCGATGAGTTGCGCCTTGCAGCGGCAGCTTGCTGCTGCGTTGCAGCGCTTGCCAAAATTAATTCCTTGCTGGTCGCGCCTAGCAGCGAGGGTTTACAGGCTCCTGCAGAGACTTGCCTGTTGTATTCAGAGCAGCTTTATTATTCGGACGCGAGCACTTTGTTGGGCGCGGTCGCTTTACCTGGCGCTGGCTTTTTACCCGGCGCTGCCGCTGGATCGACCACGGCGGCGCCGTAGATTTCGATGAACTGTTTTGGGAGGCGGCAGGGTCGGCCGCTGCTGAATTTGATGCAGACCAGGCGCCAGTGGCCTCGAAGCACGGTCTGACCAGTCTTAGCGTGACGGATTTGGAACTGGCGCTGCAGACGGAGCTTATTGTCGCAAGCGGTGAGCCATGTGCCTATAATTAGGCGATCGCCACTGACGGCAGGATGGAAGTATTCGTAGTCGGCACGTTGGATAGCGACGCCCCGGTTCAGTTGCCGGTAGTCGGTGACGGTAAGACCGAGGCAATGCGAATGGTCCCAGGCGCAGCGTTCACACCAGATGACATAACAGGCGTTATTGGCGTGGGCAAGCCCATCGATGTCGGCGTCGGTGACGGTCTGTTCGACGACATGGGGGTGCGGTAGATCCCACTGTGAGGCTTGACGTTGTTCCATGATTGCTGCAAAGAGTCTAGCATGGCTCCGCCTCGTAGTCCGGGGGCTGGTCTTCTGGAGGGCGGCAAGACATTCCAGGAGGCACGCAGGACATAACACATTGTATTGGACCTTGAACCTGCCTTGGTCCGTTGTAGATGCGGCTTTAGTTTGCGTTAAGGCCCTGGTCTGATAATCTCGTCAAATTCCAGGGAAGTATAAGCTGGGTAATCAGTCTGTCCAGAAATATCGCTAGGCTGGATCCTGAGCCGGACTTGAGTCCTGCAAACACTAAGCACCCATTCTGAGAATAGCCAACTATGCATACTTTGATCGAATCGGATAGCGGCGACTTCGACCGCTACTGGACTCGCCTGATTACCTGCGAGCCGGTGAAGAATCCACTGTACGCCCAGCCGCAACTCTCTGCTTCCTGGTCTTGTCGGAACTTCGAGAATCATTCCTTTGTGGTGGTGTCTGATGACGAGGCGGTCTTAGGCTGTGGCCTGACCTTGAATGTCGACGAGCTCGGCAGGCGCTGTCTCGGCTATTTTGGCATGGAAGCCTCGAGCCTCATCAATCCGCAGAGTCTTTCCAGGTCTGGCGGACATATCGACGCGGAGGCGGTTAGCCTGTTCCAGTCGCATTTCCGGCAGCTGCTGGAAGTACTGTGTCCGGACAAACTTGAATTTTTTGATCCCGTCGCCTGCGGCTTGATGTCGCCGCTCACCCATATCCTGATTGAGCACGGGGGCGTGCCGAAGGTCTACATGAGCCAGTGCATTGAGCTGGCTTACCACGAAACACAGCTCTGGCAGTCCCTCAGTCGCTCCTGCCGCGAATGGATTGAACAGGGGCAGGGCCGACTGCAATTCGAATTCATTTCCGGGCGCGACTTGGATGAACAGCCGGTCCAGACACCGGCGCTACAATCAATGCAAGAGCGCAGGCGGCAGGGCGCGCTCAGCGAGCTGAGTCAGGCACAATGGCAGACGGGTCGGTCTCTGGTGCGTTCGGGCAATGGTTTTCTTGTACAGGCGCACGAGCCTGGTCAGCAGACGCTCAGTGCGCTGTTTGTGCATTACGGCAATAGCTGTCACTACGTGATTGATGACAGTGTGCTGGTGCCGGGGCGTGAATCGCAACTGGCCAGCATGATCTGGCAGGCGATGTTGCGTAGCCGGCAATTGGGCTGCAGTGATTTTGAGTTGGATGGGCGACTCACCTACTGCGCTGCCCAGAACCGCGATCAGGATTGCACTGGCTTCAGGCCGGAAGAGTTTGGCGGCAGGGCTCAGACCCGGATGCACGTGTCTGTGGAGCAGAAGCTGGATTCCAGGGCTTATCCTCGCGAAGTGGCCTGAGCCAAATTGACTCGTTGCCGGCGAGCGGGTCTAATGGGAAAATAACGGTTTTCGGGTCTCAGACCCCTAACTCTGCAATAAGAATGATCCCGCCCGCTGACTATGGTTGCCGCCACCAGGATTCTTTTAATAGACGATAACGAAGCGTCCCGGCTCGAGCTGGAAACCATTCTCAATTTTCTTGGCGAAGTTACCGTGGTCAGTACCACCGCGGACTGGCGTCAACAACTGGAATCGCGCTTGGGTAGTCCCCGGCAGGTGTGTGCGGCCGTGATCGGCAAGACCCACTGCGACCTGAAATCCCTACTGCACTCGATCTACGACTACGAGGCCGGGATTCCCTTTGTGCTGTCAACAGGGAACGAGAGCCTGCCGGCGGAGCTCGACCCCGATATTCTATCGCGCATTGCCGCCACGCTGGCCGCCACTCTGAGCTATCAGCCACTGCTGGATGCGCTGCACAAGGCCAAACTATTTCACGAACACTACCAGCGCCTGCGTGAAGCGGGCGAGGTGCGCGATTGCAGTGTGTTCCACAACCTGGTGGGGAACAGTGAGGTGATTCAGCAGGTGCGCTACATGATGAGCCAGGTGGCAGACAAGGAAGTGAGCGTGCTGATCAGCGGTGAGTCTGGAACCGGCAAGGAAGTCGTGGCGAGGAATCTGCACGCCAGTTCAGCCCGGGCCGAGCAGCCCTTCGTCCCCATTAACTGTGGCGCCATTCCGCAGGAACTGCTGGAGAGTGAATTGTTCGGTCACGAGCGGGGTGCCTTTACCGGGGCGGTGGCGGCAAGGGCAGGTCGCTTCGAGCAGGCCAATGGCGGCACCCTGTTTCTCGATGAGATCGGCGACATGCCGCTGAGCATGCAGGTGAAGCTGCTGCGCGTATTGCAGGAACGCAGTTTCGAGCGTGTTGGTGGCGTCAAGACCATCAAGACCGATGTGCGCATTCTGGCGGCGACGCACAAGGACCTGGAGCTGATGATCAATCGCGGCGAGTTCCGAGAAGATCTCTACTACCGGTTGAATGTGTTTCCCATCGACATGCCGCCACTGCGTTCGCGCACAAGCGACATCCCGCTGCTGTTGAATGAGCTTATCAGTGAAATGGAAGCGGACAAGCGCGGGTCTGTGCGGTTCAACTCCGCGGCGATTCGCTGCCTTCGCCACTACTCATGGCCAGGAAACGTGCGCGAGTTGGCGAACCTGGTAGAACGCATGGCTATCCTGCATCCCCACGGAATTGTCGGAGTGAGTGAGCTGCCGGCCCGACTGCGGCAGCAGGCAGACAGTGTAGCCAGGGTACTGCCCGCCGGGGTAATTTCACTCGCCGGGTCGCCAGAGCGCGAAGAAGCTGGCAGTGTCGGCGAAAGCGATTCCATGCTGCCGCTGTATGGTCTGGATTTGAAAAACTATCTGTCCAATCTTGAAAAGGATCTCATCGAGCAGGCCCTTAAAGACAGCGAAGGCGTCGTGGCGCGAGCCGCCGACCGCCTGAATATCCAGCGCACTACCCTGGTGGAAAAAATGCGCAAATACAAACTCAGTCGCCCGAACGAAGAAGCCACAGGGTCCTGACTGAATCTCCTCTGAACAGGCGAGGGGGGTAGGAGCAAAAATTCAGTATTTCCGACCCCAACGTTAGGGAAGAGGCTGCACTGGCTGGCCGTTAAGGATGGCGTTCTCCAGTTCCAGTTTTAAGCGCAGGCCATCGGGGTTGTTTTGCTCGATTTTCGTGATCACGTAATCCCAGTCTCTGGCCAGCCAGATATTGGTTACACGCCCGCTATTGTTATTGCGAATACGTTCCAGTTTGACGGTGTTGAGTTCGCCTAACGGCGTTTCGAGAATTTCTTCCGCAGTCAGTCGATAGAGGTGTGTTTCAAGATTCGGGCCGTCGACGATTTCGAATTCGAATTCATCTCCAATGCCGGCGTTTCCCTCCTCCAGGCGCAAGGCGAGGGCTACTTGGTAGCTGAGTTGGTCGAGTGTTGTGTCGCCGAGTTCGACTGTCCAACTGTTGTCGTCTTCCTGGCTCAGTGCCGAACCGGTGTCCCAGTCAAAGTCAACGGATTCGTAGTCACGGGTGATGCCGGTAACCTGGTAGCTGTAGTCAGCAGGCTGGATGATTCCGTACTCATACTTAAACACGCTGGATTGCTTCAGCTTGCCGAGCGGGACGCCAAGCATACGCGCCTCAAGACTGACATCCAGTCGGTAATGCCCATCATCCTGCCGCAGTAGATGACGCTCAGCCTCACCACGCATGCCGTTGGTTCGCGCCTGGTAGTAGGCGGAGAATTCCCCGAGTTCCTGGGCAATACCGGGGCCAGCTGCGAAGACAAATACCAGTGCCGCGCTGACGGGTGTGAAAATCTTGAGGGATCTGAACATAGTGTGCTGCTCTTGTACCCAGGTTGTTTGGTATACCTGTCGACTCTATTGGCTTTAGTATAACGCCTGCAACTTAATTGCTGCTGAACCGCATTTCTTGCTTGCCTCGAATGATTTGCGCATCAGTTTCGGGCCTGTGGTCTGCCAAACCTCTGAGCCCTGCCACGATAGGGGGAAGCAAATCGTGATGCGAAGAGCCCAGCTTCATAGGCGGCCTGCTTTCCATCGTGCCGCGACTCACTGTCTAAATAGCCTCGGGTGTTGGGCTTCGGTGGCAAGACTCTCGTTCAATCTCCAGATTCGCTTGTGACTGCTCGCCGGAAAACTGTACGCCATTGTCGACGCGTTCAAGTGAACCCGGGGACTGAACCGCGCCTATTGATGGATATTTGCTCTGATTCTTGTGGATTTAACGGGGTATTTGTTCTGACCCCAGGGCGTTGGTGCCGGTTTCTGGCAGATCCTTGCCGTCAAGTTGCGCCTTTCCGCCGCGCATTTGCAGGCGCCCAGAGGCAAAGCAGCTGACGACTGTGGGGTAGAGCCGGTGTTCTATCTCCAGGACGCGGGTCTGAAGCGTATCCGCGGTGTCGTTGGGGTCTACATTGAGTCTTACCTGGGCAATGATGGGGCCGCCGTCCAGGTCTTCGGTGACAAAATGGGCGCTGGCACCATGTTCTTTTTCGCCTGCCTTCAGCACTCTTTCGTGAGTGCGAGTTCCCCGGTGTTTGGGCAGCAGGGAAGGGTGGATGTTAATCATGCGGCCGCTGAAGTGCCTAACGAAATCGGCGCCGAAGATGCGCATGAAGCCGGCCAGGGCGATCAGCTGCGGATTGATCTCGTCGATAAGTTTTTGAAGCGTCAGGTCAAACTCTTTTCGATGCTGAAAGTCGCGGTGGTCGACAACCAGAGTGGGAATGCCGGCGCGGGTTGCACGCTGGAGGCCAAAGGCGTCGGGATTGTTGGAGATAACGCCGGCGATCTTGAAATTGGCGTTGCTGCTGGCGTCTATGAGGGCCTGCAGATTGCTGCCGTATCCGGAGATAAGCACGACGATCTGGCAAAGAGTCTGGGTCACTGAAGTCAGTAGCCCGCTGTTCAGCTGAACTCGACCGCATCGCCGCTGTCGGTGCGTTCCTCTATCCTGCCGATTTTAAAGGCAAATTCTTCGTTGCGATTGAGGGTGGCCAGCGCCACCTTGCATTCTTCCTCAGGGATGCATAGCACCATGCCAATTCCGCAGTTGAAGGTGCGCAGCATCTCGAACTCGGCCACCTTGCCGGCTTTCTGCAGCCATTTGAATATCGCCGGGCGAGTCCAGCTTTTGCGATTTATCACCGCACAGGCGTTGTCCGGCAGCACTCTGGGAAGATTCTCCACCAGTCCGCCACCGGTGATATGGGCGATGCCATGGATGTCAACGGTAGCAGCCAGCTCTCTGACCGCATTGACATAAATCAGGGTGGGCTCCAGCAAAGCCGCACCCAGAGTCGTGTCCTCGAATTCGCCAGCCAGATCGCTTGCGTTGACCTCGATGATCTTGCGAATAAGGGAATAACCATTGGCGTGGGGCCCAGACGCACGCAGTCCAATCAGACAATCGCCAACATCCACCTGGCTCACATCAATGATCTTGCTCTTCTCTACAACGCCAACGGCGAAGCCGGCCAGGTCATAGTCTTCACCGCTGTACATGCCGGGCATCTCTGCCGTCTCGCCGCCCACCAGAGCACAACCGGCCAGCTCGCAGCCGTCCCCTATGCCGTTAACCACGGCCGCGGCGGTATCCACGTTGAGGGCGCCAGAGGCGTAGTAGTCGAGGAAAAACAAGGGCTCGGCGCCGCAGACGATCAAATCATTGACACACATGGCCACGAGATCGATGCCGATGGTGTCGTGGCGCCGCAGTTGCATCGCCAGCTTAAGTTTGGTGCCAACGCCATCGGTGGCCGCAACCAGAACCGGCTGCTGGTACTTCGCCGGAATCTCGCACAGGGCGCCGAAGCCACCTAAGCCGGACAGGACTTCAGGACGCTGCGTGCGCTGGCTGACTGCCTTGATGCGCTGCACCAGGAGATCGCCGGCCTCTATGTCGACCCCGGCATCGCGGTAGCTGAGTCCAGTACCGTCATTGCCGTTGGACGTGGAATCCTGCTCGCTGCTCATGGGTCTGCTTCCTGTTGCCGCTTCGGGTTGCGATATTGAGTCACTGCTGACCGTTTCGCGGCCCGCAGTTTAACAGGTAGCACGGACTCAGTCAGTTTGCAGTTCCGGTCGCTGCCGGGGGCAGTTAGCACGAATTGTCCGCGTCCTGAAAGCGCTTGCGGGTTAGGCGAGCGGGCTGGATTTACAGTATGATCGCCCCATGAATCGCTTTTTTACCAACCTGCTGGCTCTGGGGTTTGCCACCACGCTGCTGGTGCTGCTGCCGATGTCACCAGTGCGGGCGCTGCCGGTGAGTGGGCTCTACAGCGAACGCATTGCCGTGGCCAATGAAAGCGATTCTGAGCGCCAGCGCGCCATCAGGGCGGCCCTGGAATCCGTGGTTCTCAAGGTGACCGGAAGCCGCCGGGCGCTGGAACTGGCCAGCGTCAGTCGGGCAATCAACAGCGGCCAGCGCTTCGTGGAGTCCATCAGTTACAGCAGCGAAACCGTGCCCGCAGAGGCAGTTGAAGCCGAGGCTCAGGGCGAACAGTCAGACGGGGGATTAGAGGACGAGCCAAACGAACGCGCGCAGGACGGACAAGTCGGAGCGTCTGCGGCAGACTCGCCAGCAGCCGGGGTTGAACCGCCGGCCAGCCGAGAACAGCGCTATATAACCGTGCAGTTTGCCCGCAGCCTAGTTGACGAGATGCTGACCAATGCCAATGTTCCGGTCTGGGGCAGTAATCGGCCCAGCGTGCTGGTGTGGATGGTGCTGCAGAACGCCGCCGGCGAGCGCAGCATGCTAAGCCCCGACAGCAACCCGGAAATCATGGCGCTGATGCAGGATTTCGCCAGCCGCAGGGGATTGCCGATTCTCTTTCCTCTGCTCGATTTCGTCGATCGCCAGAATCTCGATGAAAATCAGGTTTGGACTTTCGATGCCGAGGCGATTCGCGCCGCCAGTCAGCGCTACGGGGCCGACAGCGTCCTCGCCGCGCGCCTGCATTTCACCGCCAGCGGCCAATTGGTAGGATTGTGGCAGTTCATCTTTCGCGATGAGATTCAGACTTTTGACGGCCTGGCAACCGACCTGGAGGCCTATCTTTTCGAACCGCTTGATCGCTTCACCACCGAGCTCGCCGGTTATTTCGCCCTAATGCCCGAGGCCATCGCCTCCCAGCGGGTAAGATTGCGCGTGGACGGAGTTGATGATCTGCAGGCCTACGCCGACCTCGTTGCCTACGTGCTTAATCTTGGCGTGGTGGACGGAGTCGTCACCACGGCGCTCAACGGTGAACGCATCGACCTGAGTCTCGATGTGCTCGGTGATGTGCGGCAGCTCAATGAGTTAATCAGTCTGGATCGGGATCTGCTGCCGGTTGAGCCTGGTCTCGAATCTGTCGACGACCGCCTACACTACCGCTGGACCAGATAGTGGCAGCAGCGCATCCCACTCAACTTACCCTGGGCATCAGGCTGAGCGATGAGACCCGATTCGACAATTACCTGGTCAGCGCCGCCAACAAGGCCTTGGTCGAGAAGCTGTTGCGGCCCGACCCGGGTCAGAATTTTTTGTTTATCCGCGCAGAGAAGGGGGTAGGTCTCTCACATTTGTTGCAGGCCCTGTGTCATGTCGAGCAGGTAGCTGAGCAACCAGCTTTTTACCTGCCACTGGCCGAGCACGAGCAGTTTAGTCCCGAGATTCTTCAGGGCATTCAGAGCATGTCGTTACTGTGCATCGATGACCTCGATTCGATTGCCGGCAACGCGGCGTGGGAACAGGCGCTGTTCATCGCCGTCAACGACATCATGGCCAGCCCCACCCGACTGGTGGTCGGCGCCAGCACGGCACCGCGCTATCTGGCGCTGAAGCTGGCAGACCTGCGCTCACGTCTGCAGGCGGCGGCGGTTTTTCAGCTTAAGGAACCAAGCGACGAAGAAAAATTTGATTTACTGCGGCTGCGTGCCAGCCGCCGCGGTATGAATCTGAGTGAGGAAGTAGCCAATTATATTCTCGCCCGCACCGAGCGCAGCATCCCGGCGCTGATGGCCGTGTTGGAAGCGTTGGAGGCCAGCACTCTCGCTCACCGCCGGGCGGTAACGATTCCTCTGGTGCGTGAAACACTGCAGTGGTGAAGTCCGGAAACTCTCTAATGCCATTTTAAAGCGGCACTTTGAAGTGCTGCTGATAGCCGCGCAGAAATCGCATCAGGGCGGTGAATAGTCCGACGCAAAGCCCTATCTCCACCAGCCCCAGCCAGCGCCTGGCGGGGTCGAATGCCACCATCACTCCATAGATGAAGTAGAGCATGACCACGAAGGCAAACCAGCTGTGCGTGCGTAAGTGGCGCCTGTGCAGTCCGGGCGCAAACAGCCACAGAGGCAGGGTCTGGATGCCAAAGATAGCGACCGTGGCCAGAGGCAGCCCCTCCAGGGCCAGCAGACTCACTACAGCGAAGTAGGCGATGAGCCCGTAAAAGCCTGCAAGGACCAGACGGTGACGCTGCGCCAGCGCTGGCGGCAGGTGGATACTGTCGTTAATTTGATCGTTCATTGCCGAGTCAACGCCCTGAAGCGGGATGCGGTTTACCCGGCCAGACGGCCTGCCAATAGCGCCAGTCGTTTGCCCATAGCCAGGCAGAGCTCCTTTTCGTGCTCGGTGATGGGTTTGCTGTTGTCGGTG
>Ga0207419_1001471_pt1 | contig 17640 bp, 9 predicted proteins | sample ElkSloMetagenome_4_FD_184723 | JGI IMG/M metagenome (GOLD analysis project Ga0207419, IMG submission 184723) | Hot spring microbial communities from Elkhorn Slough, Monterey Bay, USA - MD2A (version 2) | ecosystem: Environmental > Aquatic > Marine > Intertidal zone > Estuary: Microbial mat ...
CCAAGCCAATTCACCGTCTTTTTGGAGCACCCTGACATAATAATAACTTTGTCCTTCAGCAATCTTTCCTTTATCTTCCCATGTAGTATTAATGACGTTGCCCTTCTGGTGTTTGATTTTATGCTCCACATTGTCTTTAATAACAACGATTTCTTTAATCTCGTCTGTTCCCACAACATGTATTTCAAGCGTTCTATTATCAGTAGAAATTACACTGCCCATTAAATGTCCATCCAATTTCACATCCAGAATGATATTATCAGTTGCCCCATAGCTGCTCCGATTCTTTAATCCTTTCATAATGCCTTCGCGGGAAAATTCTTCAGCATATACCATTGCATATGAAACATGTGTTGACTTATGGTCAGAACTCGAAATAACACCCAAATGATGGCCTTTTTCGAGGGCATTGCGGAAAGTTCCAGCCTCGTTAACCGGGTGATAAGGAATATCACCATCAAAACGAGGACAAGTAATACACTCAGCCGACATGCGCTCGCCCTGGTAAATTTCAAGCACAGGCTCATGGATTGTGTTCAATTCACGCCAATCTGTGCCCGCAGTTTTGGTAGCCGATGTATGTGAAATGCAAATACCATTGTACTCATTAAGGTATTCATAAAGCATTTCAGTATCAGGAGAGCGATCGGTATAATCTGATTTGTTATAATGCATCCGTGGAAGAATCCGGATACCACGTTGCACAAACAGAACATTGCGATGTCCATCTGGAAAACCACAACTGCGCTCGTAACCAAAAACAGGGGTGTGATGGTTTTCAAGGTGAAATATGTCAGTATATTTTTGGGTTAGGTTCCAGTAATATTCATTGTACCCATTATCATGATCTCCATTACTAAACCAGTCAAGCCCTGCAGCATCAAGCGCATAACGATGCGAATCTTCAATCTGGCTATCGGCTCCTCCATCTCCTGAAAAGGCAGAGTGACGATGTGTATCACCTCTCAGAATGCGGTATGTTTTTCCGTTCGCCATAGTCCTGAATTCCTGTACTCTTTGTATATCATTAGCTTCTTTAAGGGCTTTTTGTGGCTGACTGGCAATAACCGGTTTAAAAACTTCTAAATCAAAAGGTTTAACCTCCCCGGTAGCGTAAGCTTCAGACAACCAAATATTCTGAGTGAACTGATCTGGATCAATTTCTGAATTTCCCTGTCTATCTGCTGCATTGACAATTTTCACCCCATTGCCTGCCCGGCAAATACCTGGTTTCTCATGCATTTGCCCTGAACTCCCATAAACCAGTACCGGCTTGCTCCATTGCTCTCCATTATAGAACGTAATAAAAGTTTCCCAGGGTGTTGAAGAAGAAAAAGGTTTATAGCTATTTATTTTTGATTTATAGGCAAGTGCAATTCTGCCTTCGGAATCGACTGCCAAAACAGGATGGTTAATATAGTGGTTTTCGGAATTGGCTAAATTAAACCTTTGTGGATCTGTAGCTGTGGTATAATAATAAAAATAACGCTTTTCTTTGGGTATAACCTGATCAACAGAGGGGCTTGTTGTAAATATTAAATCTTCATCAATGCAGACCACCCGCACGCTTCTTTGCTCAAATAAGCCTTCATTTTCTGCCTGATCTTCAATGAAATAAGGGCTGCCACGGTCCTTTCCCCAATTTTTACCTGCAAGCTCGTATGCTACCCAGAGGCGATCTTCTTTATCAAAAGTAATAGAAGGACGCGCTTCAAACTCTAAAGTAGCTGCTACAATATCAGTTTTTTCAAGAATCCCGTCTGAATTGTAAATTGCATAATATACATCATAATCACCTTTTTTATATGTATCCCAGGCTACTGCAACACGTCCATCACTATCAGTTGCAATGGATGGTTGCCATTCGTTTGCATCTGATTTACCTACAGAAACTTCATTTATCGTATTTATTTCATCAGATATTTCAGATAATAAAATATCGTAGCTGTTTTCCCGGAATCCTTGCCAGGCAACCCATACCTTGTTGCCATAAACTGCAATTGCCGGATGCATATCGGGTCCATCGCTTGATGTTAACCTTTTAATTTCCCCGGGCTGATTGTTGACTACATTTGTGTAATAAATATCCAGGTTGTTATTTACATTCTCAGACCAAACTACCCAGACAACGCCATTTGAATCTGCTGCTATTGCAATATCAAAAATATCGCGCCCCTTATTCGTTATTGGAATTGTATTTACGACCTTGTTATCTTCTTCTACAAATATGTTTAATTGATCACCATCCGACTTTTGGCTAAGGAAACTAAAATCTTCAGGCATCGATTCCTGATTAAATTTAAAATAGCGAAATGGCATAATGCCCTCGTAATAAGTTGAAAAGGCTATATAAGTTTTATTATCGGGGGTTGAACAAATAGCTGGGAATCCATGATACTTGTACAAATCACTATAATAATGGGCGTTTGTAATTTTAGTTGCAGGAAATACCCTGCTCAAAGTAACCTTACCCTCAAGGAAATTCATTGAATCCTGGAATTTGAGGTCCGCTACCTTAACGGTAAAGGATCCGTTTACTGTATTTACATTTAACATTGCATCTTTAGCACAAAGCATATCCACCCGTAAAATAAAAGGCTTAAATGGCATATAATCTTTTTCTGGAGTATACCCTGGTGTGCGTTCATTATTAAATATTGCCCAGTCGTACACTTTTTCATGCGTCGTGTTTCCATTCCAGGTTACAATATCCTGTTTAATAATAACTTCAGAGGTTTCGCCCCAACCTTTATTAATATTGGCATAAAGAAATTGGTTTCCTTCTTCAGTATTCGAAAACTCAATCGTACCATCCCAGGGGTTTTTAACTTGGTCTTCACCAAATCGAATCTCAACGCAAATATGTTCTAAATCAGTATTTTCAGCACTATATCCAAAGATTGAAAGTAGCTTGAACATTATAAAAACTAAAAGGAATCTAATCATGTTTTAATTATTTAATTTTGTCAAAAATAATTATTATAAGGCGCCAATAATATAACTATATAATTAAAAAATATAACCAAAATATTAAATATGCGAAAACTAGAATAATATTGGCGAAAATGAAACATAATGCAATGATTTAATAGTTTTCTGTTTTGAATAAATAGTCATATAATGTATGTTGCTTTTCGAGTATTTTGTGATCTTTTAAATTAAAGTATAAATATAATGGAAAAGCAATTTATATTAAAGTTACTTTTTACAGGATTTATCCTGAACATATGTAGCCTTTACGCTCAGGAAATCAGTTACAACGAACGATTTATTAATCTTACCGGTGAAAATGCATCATTGGAAACAGTAGGCTGGTCTGGCATTTTTAGTCTGAAAGACCTACCGGTTTATGGAGTGTCAGGTGGCTTAGGAACTGAAGTTGCTTCCGACAATACAGATTATGGATATATATTTGTATACACAAGTACAACTCCAAACGCACTTATAATGGCTAACACCCAAATCGAACGGAGTACTGAAATTGATTCTATTGGATTTGCCTTGAGGAATGTTGCTGGGGATTTTAGATATGGATTTCAGGTAGCTGTTGAAATTGACAATTCCTGGTACGTCAACACAAAAATTGACACGAATACTCAAAGTTCTACTGAAGAAAATGAATTTGAATACCATTATTTTAAATGGACTACAAAAAACTGGAAAAGGTTAATTGTTGACCCTTTTAATCGAACAAAGCTATCCATTAGTTCTGAGCCGGCTGCGGATCTGCCAGACGGAGATTTAAATAATTTCGGATTTTATTCTGTGCATCCGGGTGGAGGTTCTCTCGTTATTGACGAAGTAACAGTTTATGGTGGCGTAAACGGTGGATCTACACCTCCGGGCCCAAGCTATTTAAATAATTTTGATAATACTACTGACGAAAATATAATATCCACTAAAGCAGATTGGTTAATCTATTCTTCCAATCAGGCAACACCATTGATTCCTAATGACGGAGGTATTTCTCCTTCAATTGGTGCGGTTATATTTGGAGATGATAATGATAAAGGTTATTTATACGCCCATTCCACTGATCCGGCAAATATATTATTTACCGCTAATCATGCAATTGATCGTTTTAATGAAATTGATTCGATTGAATTTATACTTAGAGACCATCCATCTTTTTCCTATGGGGTTCATGTTGCTGTAAATATTTTAGGTGACTGGTATGTCAATGTTCAGGCTGATAGCGGAATTGTGATTGCTTCAGGAGAATCAGAATATAATCTACATTCATTTGAATGGACGACTACCGGATGGAAATCGCTGGCTTTTGATTCTGAAGACCCATCTACTCTGACAATAGCGGAAGGGGAAGTTATGGATTTACCAAATGGTTTTTTAGATAACTTCGGATTTTTTGCTCAGCATCCTGGTGGCGGCTCTGTTGTATTGGATAAAGTAACAATTTACAACGCTGAAGATTTGGGCTTTAATGGAGATAATATGCCTCCATTAACACCACAGCCTGCTGCTGAGGCAAGCACTACAACGAATGAAATAATGATTAAATGGAAGCCTGTACCTGATTTCTTTGGTGCTGTAGATAAATTTAAAATCTATAATGGAGACCAGGTTTTTATCAGGTCTGAAAAAGATACCATTGCCATAATGAATAATCTTGATTGGGCTAGTGAGTACTCTTTTTACGTTACAGCCATAGACACTAATGGAAATGAATCTGGTTTTAGCTCCAAGGTTTCGGCCACAATTATTCAAAAACCACTTAGTATATCAAACATCAATACCTTAATTGTTGAGTTGTATCCAAATCCGGTAAATGATTTTATTAAAATAAGTAGTGAAGAGAATTTTGAATATATTAAATTATTTGACTCTCGGGGTACACTTGTAAAAACCTATAAAGCAATAACCAGCAATTCCATATCTTTAGATACAGGGTGGCTAAATTCAGGAATGTATATAATAAATATAGTTGGAAATTCCGGGAAGACTATTAGCAAAAAAATTATTAAAGAATAGCGAATTGTTTTGAATATGAAAAGTGTTTTTTTTTCGGTTTTATTCATTACCTGCTTATCCATTTATGGACAATATATTGAAGTGGGACCATTCTCTGGTGCTGTTAACGACTCATCAGCTACTGTTATCTTTAAAATATCGGAGGAAGGTCAAAAATGTCGCTTGATTTATTCAAGGGATTCATTATTGAATAATCCATTTTATTCGGATATATTAATCACATCAAGGCATAATGCAAATTACGTAAAGATTCAATTAAGCGAGTTAATGGCTGAAACTAAATATTTTTATCTCCTGGAACTCAACGGGGAAAGAATAGAAAATAGCCGGGGCGCGTTCAAAACATTTTCTAATAGCGCGCAATCGTTTAAATTTTGTTTTGGTAATTCATTACGGACAGAAACCCATCATTCAGGCTTGATGGCAGCCATTGAAAACGACATTTTGTTTTTCCTCAATACAGGAGATTTGCATTATGATGATATTGGAACGGCTGATATCGGAATGTTCAGAAACTCTTATCAAAAAGCGTTTTTAAGAAACGATATGTCCGCAATGGGTAAAAAGGTTCCATTCATTTACGTTTGGGATGATCATGATTATGGCCCTAATAATTCGGATAAAACGGCACCGGGTAGATTACAAAGCGGTAAAGCATACCGGGAATGTATTCCCCATTACCCATTGCCAGCACCAGAAGAAAATGGCGCCATATACCAGGCATTTACTGTTAACAATGTCCGGTTTATGATGACTGATTTACGAAGTAAAAGAGATGTCAACCATAAACCAGACACTGAGGATAAAAGTATGATGGGCAAGGTACAACGCAAATGGTTTCTGCATGAGCTTAAACAAAGTGCCTCAAGATATCCGCTTGTTATATGGGTGAATTCGGTTCCTTTTACAGCAGAAAAAAAGGAGGGTGGAGACAACTGGAACGGGTTCACCACTGAACGGAAAACCATTGCCAATTTCATCCAAAATCATCAGATTGAAAATTTAATGATCATATCCGGTGACGCACATTCTGTGGCATATAATCAAGGTTTAAATAATTGTTACGCGGATGAAAAAGGAGAAGGGATTTTTGAAATATTGGCGGCTCCATTAGACAATAATGTTATTTCACGAAAAGGAGGTCCCTGGACAGAGGTATATTTACCCGAAAAAGGACAAAATGTTTACGGAATGGTAGAAATAGAGCATAATGCAAACAAAATAACCGTTCATTTTAAAGCTTTTGACACACACAATCGTAAAGTCTTACACGCAACGAAAATTTTTAAAGTAGATATAAAAGATTAATTAATAGCTTATTAGAAGTTATCAATTATCTCGTATTAAGCATCTCTTTTAATCCATACGTACATGCCCTTACCCCTGATTTTATAATTCTTTTTCAATAATTAAATAAAATATTTTTGGAAAAGTCAAAAATTCTTATTTTATTTGTAAAGGTAACAGTAGATAACAGATGGTATCTGAGGATAACAGTTTGTTTGAATAAAAATTTTAAATACTAATTCGAAACCTTGCTTAAAGAAAAAGATTGTAAATAAACAAAACTGAAACAATCAGTAAGCATAAAATTTAAGGTTAATATTTAAATAGAATCACATGCAGGACAAACATTGAAACTATAATTTATGATTACATACATAAATAATCAATTAAAGAAAAGGGAAGGTAAATTTCATTTAAAATCAGAAGCTTTTGCTGATGCAATAATATCAGCAATTAAGGAAAACGAAATAAAAGTTGGCGACCCTTTACCATCCATAAATGAAATTATCAAAGAGTTAAATCTTTCAAGAAAAACAATTTATACCGGTTATTCCATACTTAGAGAACAGGGCATTATTGGAGCCAGGGAGCGAATTGGTTATTATATTTCCTCTGAAAACGTTAAGAAGAGATTACACATTTTATTTGTAGTGAACAGCCTTAGTCCCTATTTACGAGACCTGTTTGATGCGTTAAGGGCGAGACTAGAATCATTTGCGAAAATTGAACTGAGCACACATGGCGCCAATCCTAAAACATTCACTTCGCTATTGAAAGATAACATCGAACAATACGATAAAATATTGATATCAGGATTTAACCATTCATCCTTTAAAAAAGAGCTGGAGAAAATCCCATCTGAAAAGCTAATTCTATTTTCAAGAGACGGAGGATTCAAAAAAGCAGAGAATTATTTCCTGCAGGATTTCTTAGAAGGCACCTATAATGCGCTTTTACAAGTAAGTGACACGTTAACCAAATATAAAAACTTTTATCTTATATATGATAAAAAAGACAAGAATTTCCCGATAGAAATCGCACAAGCAACAGAAAAAATATCAACTCATCTAGGCTTAAAGTTCTTTCACCTTAACAATTTAAGTGATACTATTGATTTTCGAAAATCCTTGTTCTTACTTATTGATGATAACGATTTGGTTGCCATATTAGAAAAAATTGAAAAAAAGAAACTTGTGCTTGGTCAAGATGCCGGCATCATTTCCTACAACGAAACCGCTATTAAGCGTGTAATTCGTCAAGGCATCTCAACCATATCAATAGATTTTAAGAAAATGGGGGAAATGATTGCCGATTCTATTCTCAACGCAGAAAACAAGCAAATAAAAATGGAAACAAAATTTATTAAACGACCATCATTTTAACTAATATTTAATTTATGTACGGATTAGCCATTATTGATATTATTGCAATATTATTGTACTTTATCATTGTATTAGGGATGGGATATTATTCATCTCTTCGAATTAAAAATCAAGAGGACTATTTTCTTGGAGGACGCCGATTTGGAAAATTGGTTCAAACTTTCGCAGCTTTTGGACAAGCCACCTCTGTGGAGAATGCTGTAGGAATGACTGTCATTGTATTCAGAAATGGACTGGCAGGTGTTTTACAATCTGTTTCTGGTATTTTTTATATGCCTCTTTACTGGATTACTGCTGTTTGGTACAGACGTCTTAGAACAATTACGCTTGGAGATTTTTTCGAAGAACGGTTTAATTCAAAAGGCATTGCAGCTTTTTATGCAGTGGTAAGTGCAATATTTTTTATGATGATTATAGGGCTTGGATTTATGGCCATGACAAAAACTGTAACCGCTATCACGGAGAAACCAACAACAGAATTAACTACCAGCCAACTTGCTCAAAGAGAAAAAGCCATTGAGCTTGAAAATCTTGAGAATACAGATATACGTCTTCTATCCGATTCAGATAAGGAAAGGATGAAAGAACTAAGACTATTGGAACCCAAAAAAGAATATTCCTATATCAATGAGATGTTCCTGATGTGGCTTGTTGCACTTATCGTTGTTTTGTATGCCGGTTTTGGCGGATTAGAGGCTGCATTTCTTAACGATACACTTCAAGGTATATTGATATTGCTCCTTTCCATACTATTGGTTCCTTTTGCATACGATAAAATTGAAACTCTTTTTAATGTTGATGGCATGAAGGGAGTAATAGAAGTGGCACGATCAAAGTTACCTGAATCTGCATTTGAACTATGGGGTTCTCCGCAATTAACTGATTTTACCTGGTATTATCTGGTAGTATTGACAATCACCATATTTATCAATATTTCAACACAAGCCAATCAACTGACTACTTGCGGCTCAGCCAAAGATGATTACACAGCCCGTTTTGGTTTTACAAGTGGAATCTTTTTGAAACGAATTGCTAGCCTTCTTTGGGGTATTACCGCAATACTTCTAATAGTTTTGTACAGTGATTTGATTTCAAACCCCGATTATTTATGGGGAAAAGCAACAAGAGACCTTTTAGGACCACTTAACATTGGCCTGGTTGGTTTAATGATCGCATGTTTGTTAGCGGCGCTAATGTCCACTGCAACAGCACTCATGATTACGGCATCAAGTTTGCTGACCCATAACCTTGTCAGACCATTATTTCCCGGAAAATCTGAGAAAACCTATCTTAATATAGGTAAAACAAACGGTTTCCTTATAATGCTGGGAGCTGTAGCATCTGCAATGTGGTTTGATAATATCTTCCAAATGCTAAAAATATTATGGGAATTTAATATCATTATTGCAGCCGGATTTTGGTTGGGTATGAAATGGAGAAGAGCAAATCGAAAAGCAGTATGGGTATCGGCCATTAGTACTGCTATGTTATTCTTTATTTTACAATTGATCATCCCAATGTTTCCAGGAGTAAAAACAAATAAATACCTTGCAAAAACGGTCGAACCAAAAGAGATCGTATCTGAATATAAAGCCAGAAAAGTTGATGTGCAGGATCGAATTAATGAGATCCAGTTATGGGAGGATCTTAACGAAAAAGGTGTTATTAATACACCCAGACCAATACAATTAGTTGAAGGAGAAGTTTTTAGTAAAAAGTATATCACTGAAGAAAGATCTATTTTTTGGTCAAAAGGCATAAAATATAATAATGAAGGTGAAGTTTATGGTTCAGGACTACTATCGCTGGAACTAGTTGCATTAGATGCAATTGGGTTCAACCTATCGAAAAATGATCATGCCTATAATGAAACATTGCGTTTATTGATACGCTCAATTTGGCCATTCTTTATTTTAATACTAATCTCAATTTGCACAAAACCCGAGAGTAAAGAACGGCTCGATCGCTTCTATGTTAAATTAAAAACACCTTCACTTGCTGATCGAAAAGAGGATGAAAGACAATTGAATATTTCTTATCAAAATCCAAATAGATATGACTATAAAAAGATGTTTCCAAGATCAAACTGGGAATTTGAAAAATTTGAAAAATTAGATATAAAAGGTCTATTATATTTCTCATTAGGTGGAGCATTAATCCTGGGCATCTTGTATATCCTTTCCTATTTAGGAAAATAAGCATCAAGTATTTAGATCATAAACTGAGTAAATATCAATAGAAATTAGGCTTATTACATTAGATATATAGATAATTAACTGAATGATATTCAATAATAAATAAAATTATGGTAAAAAAATATTTAGATGATTTAGAATCACGCATTGACGACAAACAAGAAGACATATTAATTGAACATTGGAGTAAATTTGTGCACAACAAGATAGAGAATAATGTTTTTATTCCCACCCGTGAGTATATAGCAGAACCCACTATTGAATACCCCCAAATACTTGGCAACAAAGCCATGAAAGATATTGACCTGATGATGGTACGCGAACTCAAAGGATGTTCTGATTTACTCACAAACAATGTAGGCAGCCTGATGAATGTACGAGCAAATTATAGTGTAGGTATTTTTCCTTCAATATTTGGTGCAGAAATATTCTACTCCGATGATGACCTTAATCTTATGCCCATTACACGGCACATGACACCGGAACAAATTGATAAAATATTAGAAAAAGGTATGCCAGATATAAATGGAGGACTCTTGTCAAATGTTTTTGAATTTGGCCACTATTTCACCGATTTAGTAAAAGATTACCCAAAAGTAAAAAAGTATATTCATCATTATCACCCTGACTTACAAGGCCCTCTGGATGTGGTTGAATTGCTTTGGGGCACCTCCTTGTTTACCGATGTTTTTATGATGCCGGAAAAAGTACAACAACTGCTTGAACTGGTAACAGAAGCATACATTGCCATTATGAAAAAATGGTACAAAGAGTTCCCCCCCTATTACCAAGATATGGCTGTGCATTGGGGCCTGATGATGCCAGGTCATGTAATGATACGTGATGATTCGGCCACCAACTTTTCTCCCGATTTGGTAAAGGATTTAGTGTTACCCTACAATCAACGTATATTAAATGAGTTCAATGGTGGATCCATTCATTTTTGTGGCTCAGGAAACCATATTATTGAAGATTTTTCAAATTTAAACAATATGTGGAGCATACAAATGTCACAGCCTGATTATAATGATATGGATAAAATCTTTGATCACACAGTAGACAAAGGAATAAAATTACTTGGCTTAAGAAAAGATGGTGTTGAAGCAGCACTTAGTAAAAACCGCCCATTAAAGGGTCAAGTACATACAGGCGAATTTATTTTTCATAACACATCTGCAAAAAAGGGATAAAATATTTAATAATTAAATCTTTAAATCATGAAAGCAAAAAGCACAGAAATAGTAAATTATACTAACCTTACAGACCAGGAAGTTCAATTCTATAAAAACAATGGATACTTGCTATTACCCAATTTTATCAATAAAGATCATGTAGAAAAATTGGCAGAGGAATGTCTTGAAGCTATTGAGGCAGAAGGTATTAACAGGGAAAAGCTTAATAAAGCCACCGATGTTGCAGATAAATTGAGGAATACCAATATTTATTTTGAGAATTCCGGGCTCGATGAATTAATTAATGGAAAAAGAACGCTACATATAGCTTCACAGCTTATTGGTGGTAAAGCCCATCGCTACTTCCCTTTCGTTGTAATTAAAGCCGGCGGTGGAGGAGGTGATTTCGATTTTCATCAGGATAATAACTATACACAACATGAACCAGCTGAAGGCTCATTAAATATATGGGTTGCATTGGTTGATATGACCCCTGAAAACGGCTGTTTGCAAATTGTCCCTGAATCGCAAAAAAGAGGAGTACTCGAATGGGAAAAAGTTGAAGGAGACAATATTCATAAAAAAATAAAAGGTGAGATTGGAAATGCCTTACCGGTTAGAATGCGTGCAGGAGATGCTATTGCATTTTCAAGGTTGCTCGTGCATGGAAGTGGTAAAAATGAAACACCAAAACCACGCATTGCTTATGCACTTCAATATCATAGAGAAGATATCAAATACCTTGATAAAGAGACCCAAAATTGGAAACCTCTTATTGAACTTTCTAAAAATCGATTCCATCCACAAAAAAAATAAAACAAAAGAATATGAGTAACTTATCCTATCTTCAAAACCCACTTGGGCGCAGGAAAACAACACTTAATGGAAAATGGAATTATATTATTGACTTGTACGAATCAGGATATTGGAATTACAGGGGAATTCCCAAAGAAAAAATGGAGAATCCTCCTTTATCTGATACCTATTTCCTTAATTATAAACCAAAAGATAAATCAGAACGAATTGAATTCGATTTTGATGTTTCACCCACAATGAATATTCCAGGCGATTGGAACTCTCAGGTTGAAAAATTATATTATTATGAAGGCTCTATCTGGTTTAAGAAGTCGTTCGATTATAAAAAAAAGAAAGAAGATAATCGGGTTTTCGTGCACTTTGGTGCTGCTAACTATCGCACAGATGTATACATCAACGGCAAAAAAGCAGGTTTTCACGAAGGTGGATTTACACCCTTCTATTTTGAAATTACTGATTTTATAAAAGAAAAAGATAACTTCATTATTGTTAGAGTTGATGCCCGAAGAAAAAAAACAAGCGTACCTGCCCTCAACGCAGATTGGTGGAATTATGGAGGCATAACCCGGGATGTTGATCTAATAGAGACTCCTGCATGCTTTATAGAAGACTACAAGCTACAGCTCAAAAAAACGGATAAAAAAGCTATAGTTGGCTATATCAAGTTAAATGGAAATATGCCTGAGCAAAAGGAAATAACTATTTGCATTCCTGAACTCAATATCGACAGGAAATATAAGGTGGGGGAAAACGGTACCGTAGATTTTGAAATTCTCAATAACGCAATTACCTACTGGTGCCCAGAAACACCGAAACTTTATGGTGTGGAATTGATAAATGATCAGGAAATAATAAATGATAAAATAGGGTTTCGTACCATTGAGGTAAAAGGTAAAGAAATTCTTTTGAACGGTAAACCACAATTCCTTAAAGGCATTAGTATTCACGAAGAAAATCCTATCAGGGCAAACCGTAATTACTGCAAAGAAGATGCTCAAATGATGCTTGGTTGGGCCAAAGAGCTAGGTTGTAATTTTGTACGGCTGGCACATTACCCACACAACGAGTATATGGTGCGTCTCGCTGAGGAAATGGGCTTTATGATATGGGATGAGGATCCGGTATATTGGAATATTCAATTTACTAACTCATTTACCTATGACAGGGCTGTAGACATGATGAAGGAACTGGTAAACAGAGACAAAAACAGAGCTGCTGTTATTATTTGGTCCGTTGCCAATGAAACCCCGGTAGGAGAAGATCGAAACAAATTTCTGGTTGAATTGGTTAATACAGTGAAATCGATCGATGATTCCAGGCTTGTAAGTGCTGCACTTGAAGTATCACAGGTAAATGGTAACGCGCATCATTATACTATAGATGACCCAATGGCTGATGTAATGGATATCGTAAGCTTTAACCAATACCTTGGTTGGTATGATGGAACGCATGAAAAATGCGCAAAATTGAAATGGGATATCAAACAGGATAAACCTGTTTTTATTTCAGAGTGTGGTGGAGGTGCACTTGGTGGATTTTTTGCTGATGAAAACACCCGATGGTCTGAAGAGTATCAGGAAAAACTTTATCAGGAAATGATAAAAATGTTAAATAAAATTCCCCAATTCAGAGGAATGTCACCATGGATTTTGGCTGATTTTCGCTCTCCAAAAAGAAATTTGACAAATATTCAGGATGGATGGAACAGAAAAGGATTAGTTGCTGAAACAGGTAACAAAAAAAAGGCATTTGAAATACTAAAGAATTTTTATTCCATAAAATAGAATGTCAATGATATCAAAAATTTAAATAATATCTGAATGTTATGATAAGTCTAAAGCATACCAAATTAAGTTATATATGCATCATATTCCTTTTAATTTTACAAAACCTTGACGCTTCAAATTACTATATCTCTAATAAAGGACGGGATGATGCAAGCGGGTTATCCCCGGAAACCAGCCTAAAAACTATCGATAAACTCAATAGTATTAAATTAAATGCTGGTGATAGTATCCTGTTTAAATCCGGTGATACTTTCACAGGTACACTAAAGTTGCAATATTCCGGCACACTCACAAACCCCATTTTCATAGGCACTTATGGCGGAAATGAAAAAGCAAAGCTGATTGGCTCAAAAGAAATAACAAACATAAAAAAAACAGATGATTACACTTATGAAGCTCCATGTGAAGATAATATTCTTTACTTCTTTCTCGATGGTAAAATCATGACCATTGCCCGTGAGCCAAATGAAGGTTTTTTCACCATGGAAGGCGGAGGAATTGATTATCTGGTAGATAAAGACCTAAAGTACGAAAAAGAGACCATCATTGGTGCTACTGCAAGAATGCGAATAACCAACTGGAATTACGAATACAGAGAAGTGATCGATTTTTATGACTATAAGGTCGTGTTCGACTCCATGCTTTACAATACCTCTTTTAAGAATTATACTTGTAAGCCAAACCTTGGGTATTACCTGGACAATAAAGCCGAATTTCTTGATATAAACAATGAATGCTACCGTTCTGCGAAAGATAAGAAAGTGTATTTTATTTCTTCTGATTATCATGATCAATCTTCTTTATACGGCATTACTTTAGAAAATGGTTTAATTATTAAAAAGGGAGTGTCAAACATAACTATTAAGGATATTGCCATTGAAGATTACTATGAAAATGCAATTTATGCTAAAGGAGACAATAAAAATATTACTGTTGAGAATTGTGAAGTGTTTAATATTATTAAAATGGGATTCTTTGCCGAAACCGGCTGCGATAGCATCATGATTATCAACAGCCATTTTTATGACATCCTTGGAACAGCTATCCGACTCAAAGCACCAGGTTATAGTAAAATTGATAAAAATAAAGTAAATAACATTGGCCTGATTGCAGGTTATGGGATTGATGGTATTAACGGGGCCATAGGCATTTCAGTGGAAAATCCTCCAATATTAGGCCTGAAAACCGATGAGCTGTCAAACAATAACGTTATCAGCAATAACCATGTAGATAGTACGGGCTACATGTCGGCAAGAATGGATGGAATTCATTGTAGCTTTGAAGGAAACATTGTTAAAAATGGTCTTTTAACAATGAATGATGGTGGATTAATTCATACTTATGGTGAGGATCTAAGTGATGGCATTAATTTAAATTACACGCATAGTTCTGTTATCCGGAATAATATTTTCATGAATTGCTTTGGAAATACTGAAAGCTATAGTAATGACCATAAAATGAATCATGGCATTTATCTTGATGCCCGCTCTAACAAGTTCACTGTTGAGAATAATATTGTTGTTAATTGTGGAGCAGGCATCTTGCTTAACGACAAAACCAGGGATTGCATTGTGCGAAATAATATATTATACGGGAATCATGAAGAAGCGTTAGAAATTGTGCAGTCAAATCAATTTAATAACCTGGGACATTTAGTGGAAAACAACATTTTTTTTAACACCATTAATCGCAAATCAACCCTGGTACTAACCAATAACCGCGAAACCAAAATTGAACCGGGCATAATTAGAAATAACATTTATGTAAGCCCAGATGAGATGTTTCATATAAAAATGGTTAAAGTTGAAAAAGGAAAATGGAAAAATACACGTGAATACACACTTGAAGGATGGCAGGAAGAGTTTGGTAACGGTGCGGATGCAAGCTTTATAGAGGTGAATAAAAAAGAGGGATACCTAGGAAGTAATATTTTAATTAATGATACAGAAAACATAATGGTTAAAAAACCTGAACCCGGCATTATATGGAAGGATCTTTACGATAACGTAATTCCAACACCATTATCATTGACACCCGGTGAAGCAATAATAATTTCTGAGTTTAACCAATAATCCATCGATGCTTGTTATCTTTGCGAACCAATTAATAAATATTTCACAAATGCAATTAAAAACATTTACAACCTCTTTTCTAATAATCATTTTCATTTCTAATGCGCTTGTACAGGCTCAGCTTCTACATCCATACAAATTAAAAACTATCAGAGAGAGCGTTGTTTACATTGATCTTGATAATGATGGTGATCCCGATATACTAAAGACCCTTACTAACGATTCAATTCCAATACTCTGGATTGATGATGATGATGATATGATGAAAGGAGATGTAGAAGGAGATTTGGATAATGACTGCCTGATGATTGACAGAGATAAAAACGGACAGTATGGTAGTTTCAATGACTTTATAGTGGATCGAAATGATGAAGATGGAAACGGCCAGGCCGACATGGAAATAATTGCTGATAATGATACACGCGAGAATAGGGGGTGGGAACCCGGGCATTTTATGATCGTAATTGATACTGACCACGATGGTGTGTTCAATAATATTAACTGGAATACTTTTACGCTTGAGGCATGGGATCATATTGGAAACGCTAACTTTTTCACTGATTATTCAGGTAATACCATGTTTATAAAAGCACATAATTCTACTTTTAATGTGAAAGAATTGGCCTTCAATTGGGAAAATCCTTTTTTGTTTTATGATTCTGACAATGATGGCTTAACTGAGTATGCCATACGGTTTGCAGATAACCCGGTTATTAATACAGTTAATCCGGATCCTTTGCCAGGCAAAAATGGGCATATCACTTCTGAACACGGTACAATAACTTATAAAAAACGAATAGATGATGTCAGGATCACATTCGATCTTGATAATGATAACGATCAAAATAATGAATTTGATTTCGATTTAAGCCTGAAGTTTTCCGGCAAAGGCATCGATTATCAAAATAACAAACATGTATTTAACAGTATGCGTGGACTACCCGATGCAGATTCCCTTTTTTATGATCTGCGTTGGCGAGCCATGACTGAGCTTTATTATATTGATCATGAAAATGCATATTCAGCAATTTTCAGGGGAGATTGGCAGGAAGCCTGGTTTGTTTTTGATGAAGACGATGACTGCCATCGTTGGGAAAGAGTTGAGTTTTATGATCCAAAAAATATGTTCAGAATTGGCCATCGGAATGGCGGACTAGACAATAATCCACAAGCCGATGCGAGCGGAGACCGGGGCGAATGGGATTTAGATTTTTCAGGAAAAGGAAATTTGTACATCGGTGCATTCGATGGTAGGCTTCACTTACACGGTGCCGAATGGGGTGCCTGGCGCATTGACCAAAACGCGTTATATTACCAGGGTTGGCAAGGATGGAGAGGAGGCGAAGATACCATTCCTCATGACCATTTTGTTTTTGAGCCTGAACATTTTCCATCAATAAAATACATTGACACGGATAAAAACCAGTTTATAGATCAGATAAATTATGATTTGGATGGTGATACCATTTTCGAGTTATCCATATCATTGCTTGATTTAGGAATAGATGATAAACAAGAAGTGATTGAAATAGAAAATATTGGGTACGAAGAGTTTAAAGCCATTTACTCAGAAATGGCTGACGCGATGTGGGAAAAAGCAAATCACGCCATTAAAATTGCCAAACAGAACAATATCAATACAGGTTGGTATGCAAAATTAATGAATCCGGCAAATTCGCGTGAAAAGTATTATAAAGGATATTGGTTGAATTTATATTTATACCTTGACTTACGCGAGAAAGCCATACATAGTGAAGATGCTGCATTTGTTAAGGCAATAGACAAAGCTTACCATTCGGGTAATTGGAACGGTTTGCCTTAAACCAAAATTTTAATTGTTATTTCCAGGATCATTGTCTTGATTTTTTTTGCCCTTGCACATTTTTTCCGTAAAAAAAAAGTTCCGTTATTGATCCATGCATATTAAAATGCATTATTAT
>Ga0207419_1001472_pt1 | contig 17600 bp, 16 predicted proteins | sample ElkSloMetagenome_4_FD_184723 | JGI IMG/M metagenome (GOLD analysis project Ga0207419, IMG submission 184723) | Hot spring microbial communities from Elkhorn Slough, Monterey Bay, USA - MD2A (version 2) | ecosystem: Environmental > Aquatic > Marine > Intertidal zone > Estuary: Microbial mat ...
GATCGATAAAAGCCTGAAGCTGGTTGCTTTGGGCTTTTTACTCCGAATCAGCGGAGCGCTTTTCGGGATCATCAAATATGCGCTGATCCTTTCCGTCTTGATGTTTGCTTTTGAGGCCATCAATCAAAAGTGGCAAATTGTAGCTCCCGAAATCATTGGTGACTCAATGATGTATCAGTTTTTAAAGATTGTGAATGAGCCCCTTTTCGAATGGTTAAGCCAATTGGATTGGAGTTTTTAATTTGACGAAGCATCGGAAAGTGACTAGTCCGATAACATGGCCATGATGCCGGGAAGGTCTTTTCCTTCCAGGTATTCCAGCAGCGCTCCACCTCCGGTAGAGATGTAACTTACCTCATTGTCGTAACCGAAAGTTCGAACCGCTGCTGCAGAGTCCCCGCCGCCGATAAGGCTAAAGGCCCCATTTTTTGTGGCTTTGACGATCGCTTCAGCGACAGACCTTGTACCCCGGGCAAAGTTGCTCATTTCAAAAACACCCATAGGGCCATTCCAGAGAATGGTATTAGAAGATTCGATAGCCTCTGCAAAATCATTCACCGCTTTTGGTCCAATGTCGAGTCCCATCCAACCCTCTTCGATCTGCATGTTATCAGCCTGGTCAATTTTGGCGTCGTTGCTAAAATCGTCGGCAACCACTGAATCCTGAGGGAGAAAGATTGACACCCCCTTTTCTTCGGCTTTTTGCAAGAGATCCAATGCCAATTGAAGCTTATCTTCTTCCACCAAAGATTTACCAACTTGCCCTCCCTTCGCCTTGAAAAAAGTGTAGCTCATCCCCCCGCCAATGATCAAACGATCTACCTTATCCAGAATATTTTCGATCAAGAGGATCTTGTCTGAGATCTTGGCTCCTCCCATGATGGCGGTGAAGGGTCTCTTAGGCGAATGCAAAAGCTGTTCGACTGCCTCTAACTCATTCGCGATCAAGTACCCAAACGCTCTTTGATCAGGACGGAAAAATTGTGCGATGATGGCGGTTGAAGCATGCGCCCGATGGGCCGTACCAAAGGCATCGTTCACGTAAACATCAGCGAGTTCGGCAAGTTGTTTGGCGAAGTCCACCTCACCTTTTTCTTCTTCATGATGAAATCTCAAGTTCTCAAGTAAGAGCACCTCAGCGGCTTTCATTTTTGAGATGGCAGCAGCGGGCTTTTCACCGACGCACTCCTCTGAAAAAGCGATTTCTTGCCCCAATTCCTCAGAAACGGCTTGCACGATCTGAGATAGAGAGTATTCTGCTTTACGAACTCCTTTTGGCCGACCAAGATGTGACATCAAGACAGTTTTAGCGCCGGCTGATTGTAGCTTTTTGATGGTAGGTACTGCAGCAATGATCCGGTTTCGATCGGTGACTTTGCCCTCTTTAAGCGGAACGTTGAAATCTACTCTTACCAGCACTACTTTATCTCGAAGGTCTAATTGATCTAACTGCATGGCGTAAAATTTGGAAGTCAAATTTAGCTATTTATGAGTCTTTAACACCTGGCTTTGCAGCTAGAATCCTATTTTTAACTCATGCAATTCAAGGAAGTGATCGGTCAGGAGAAGTTGAAGGAAAACCTGATTCGCATTGTGAAAGACAATCGGTTGAGCCATGCCCTGCTGTTTCAAGGAAGCAACGGTTACGGCACTTTGGGTTTAGCCATCGCATTGTCTCAATATATCTTTTGCGAAGATCGCAGCGCAATAGATTCCTGTGGCAACTGCCCTTCTTGCTTAAAAACGCAAAAATTAATCCATCCAGACCTCCACTTTAGCTTTCCCGTAAATTCGGCAGACGGTTCTTCTGGGAAGGTCGGTAGCGACGACTTTATCAGTCAGTGGAGAACGATTATTGGAGAAAGTAGCTACTTCGATCTGAAACAATGGAATGAACGCATTGGTATCGAGAAGAAGCAATCATTGATCAAAGTAGAAGAAAGCAAGGCCATTATGAAAAAGCTGAGCTTGAAAAGCTTTGAAGCCAAACATAAGATCTTGATCATTTGGTCGGCGGAAAAGATGAACGGGGAAGCGGCCAATCGTTTACTCAAATTAATTGAAGAGCCTGCAGAAGACACTCTGATCATTCTACTCTCAGAAAATACTGAGCAGATCATTCAAACGATCCGCTCAAGAACCCAAGTGATTAATGTATTACCAATTCGTGAAGCGGAAATAGAAAAGGCCATGATCAAAACCTTTGAAACCTCTCCTGAACAAGCGAAGCAAGTCGCAAGACAGGCCGAAGGTGATCTGATCAGGGCCGAGCGCCTTTTGCATCGACAGCATGAAGAAGAAGCGTTCTTTACCCTCTTTACCGAATGGATGAGGGCGTGTTATGAAGCAAACGTAGAGCGAATATATAAATGGGTGGAAGAAATAAGCAGTGCCAGTTACGGAAGAGAAAGACAAAAACGTTTTTTAATCTACGTGCTCGATCAAATGCGAGAAGGTATTCTAAGGAATTACAGCGGCACGGATCTGCAACATTACTTTGGCAAAGAGGGTCAATTCATGGATAAGTTTTCTCCTTTTATCATTGCTGAGAATATCCTGGAGATCAATGAGCTGATCAACGAAGCGCATTATCATATTGAGCGTAATGCCTATGCGAAGATCGTGTTCATGGACATGTCGATGCAATTTGCCAATTTGCTGAGGGCCAAAAACCGTAAATTTGCCAGTAAAGCTTAGGAGGAGATAATATGGCATGTGCCACTTGTGGAAATAAAGGGAATGGTGTTCCGGCCGGATGCAAAAGCAACGGAAGTTGTGGTAACGGAGGCTGCGACAAGCTCACCGTTTTCAACTGGTTGTCCAACATGGACCAGGCAGATGGCAAGGGTACCTACCCGGCCGTGGAAGTGCGCTTTAAGAATGGCCGTAAAGAGTTTTTCAATTTCGATACCGAAAAAACCACCCTCTTTGAAGGGGAGGCAGTAGTTGTAGAGGCCAGCAAAGGCTTTGACATTGGCATTGTTTCTTTGAGTGGAGAGTTGGTGCGATTGCAGATCCAAAAGAAGCAGTTGGTGCAAAACTTTGAGGCATTTGGTAAAGTCTTGCGCAAAGCCGATCAAAATGATCTTGCGCTTTGGGAAAAGGGAAAAGCGAAGGAGGCGCAAACCATGGTGCAATCCCGAGAGATTGCCCGAGACCTCGGCTTGGCCATGAAAATATCTGATGTGGAATACCAGGCAGATCAAAGCAAGGTGATCTTTTATTACACCGCAGAGGAAAGGGTTGATTTTAGAGAATTAATTAGAAAGTTGGCCGATACCTTCAAAACGCGCATAGAGATGAAGCAGATAGGCATGCGCCAAGAAGCCGGTCGTTTGGGTGGCTTAGGCTCTTGTGGAAGGGAACTGTGTTGTTCGACCTGGCTGACCGATTTCCGATCAGTTTCTACTTCAGCGGCCCGTTATCAGCAGCTTTCACTAAATCCTTCAAAGCTCGCCGGACAATGTGGTAAACTAAAGTGCTGCTTGAATTATGAACTCGACCTGTATGTAGAGGAGCTTAAAGAATTCCCCGATACCAAGAAGAAACTCAAGACTGAGAAAGGCAATGCCTTCTTTCAGAAAATGGATATTTTCAAGAAAAGGATGTGGTATTCCTATTCAGATCAGCCCAATGAATTTATTGAAATGTCTTTAGAGCAGGTCAAAACGATCATCAGCTCGAATAAAAAGGGTGAGAAGGTCTTGGCCTTGCGTTCAGAAAGCAAGACTGTGGAAGCAGAGCAGCCTGACGATTATGCCAATGTGGTTGGTCAGGATAGCCTAAATCGATTCGATCACTTGAAGGGCAAAAAGAACAAACGTAGATCGTCTAAAAAGAGAAGAAAGAGTCGTAGTCAAAAAGAAAAATAAACCGTGAAAATTAAGGCGAACTCCTTGTTATTTTATTCCTTTTTGCTCCTCAGCAGCCTTTCAATGACGGCTTGCGATCAGGCCTTGCTATTCGAAGAAAATCTTAAGATCGCGGATGCAGAATGGCATAGAGAGGAAAAAGCCAGATTTCTATTCAATGTAGAAGACACCACTTCTACCTATGACTTTTTCCTGAATGTTCGTCATGGAGGAGCTTACCCCTACAAGAATTTGTATCTTTTCACTGAAACTCGCAGTCCAAATGGTTTGCTCGCTATTGATACTGCCCAAATGATCTTTGCAGATCAAGCCGGGAGATGGATGGGTAAAGGCATCGGTGGTATTTACGATTACCAATTCAAGTTCAAAGGTGGTGTTGAATTCCCAGAAAGCGGCGAATACGTGGTAGAAATTGAGCAAGGCATGAGGGATGAAGTGGTGCCCCAACTAACCGACATAGGAATTAGAATAGAGAAGCGCATTGAGCAATAAACAAGAAAATAGCGGAAAGAAGGCCAGGTTCGTACTTTGGTTTTGGGTGATCTTGTTTGTCCCACTGATCTTTTTCAGCGTGATGTTCTATGGGGCGGCCAATGCCGTCTTAGGGTTTGACCCCTTGCCATCCTTTGAGCAGCTAGAGAATCCGAAAAGCAATTTGGCGACCGAGGTGTATACGGCCGACGGCGAGGTGCTTGGCAGGTACTTTTATCAAAATCGTGTAAACGTAGAATACGAAGAGCTTTCTGAAAATCTAATTCATGCCCTAGTATCCACAGAAGATGAGCGCTATTACGAACACTCGGGGATTGACCTTAGAGGCTTGGCGCGGGCCATATTGAACCTGGGTAAAAGCGGAGGGGCCAGCACCATCACTCAACAATTGGCAAAAATGCTTTTTACGGATAGTCCGAAAAACACTTGGGACCGAATCAAGCAAAAGCTGCAAGAGTGGATCATTGCCGCTCAGCTGGAGCGAAGGTATACCAAACAAGAGATCATCTCCATGTACTTCAATCGGTTCGACTTCATCCACAATGCAGTAGGGATCAAGTCAGCCGCGGCGGTTTATTTTAATAAACAACCCGCTGACCTCAGTCTTGAAGAATCTGCCATATTAGTTGGGATGCTAAAGAACCCAGCCTATTACAATCCACTCAAAGAAAATAAAGCCCCAGCCATAGCACGCAGGAACGTGGTGCTCGGGCAAATGTTAAGAAATGAGCAGTTGACCAAGGCTGAGTTTGACTCCTTATCTGAGCTCCCTATGAAAATCAATTATAGCCGGGTGGACCACAGAGATGGCATTGCCCCTTATTTTCGAGAGGTGCTACGCTCTGATTTGAAGCGCATCTTTAACGAGAAAGATCAAAGTGGGAACTACAAGCTTAGAAAGGCAGACGGAAGTCAGTACGACATTTATAAAGACGGACTAAAGATTTATACTACGCTCAATTACAAAATGCAGCAATATGCTGAATGGGCGGTGAAGGAACACCTTAGTTATCAGCTGCAAGATGATTTCTTTGAAGATCTTAAAAAGAAAAAGAATGCTCCTTTCGACTACCGAGTCAGTCAAAAAGAAGTAGCGTCCATCTTAAATGCTTCCAAAAAACGCAGCGAACGTTTTCTGATCATGAGCGGTAAACAATGCGCCAATTGCGGCAGAAGGGGTAGATTTTTAGAAGAGGATGTGATCGACGGCAAAAAGGTGGCGGTGTGCATTGCAGAAGATTGCGAACATCATACGACCATTCACCCCCCCGACAGCATCAATAAAGCTTTCGAGAGGCCAACGAGCATGAAGGTATTCTCTTGGAAAGGAGAGATAGACACGGTGATGAGTCCGATGGATTCCATCAAGTACTACAAGAGCTTTCTGCAAGCCGGATTGATGTCGATGGACCCCAATACTGGACACATCAAAGCCTGGGTAGGCGGAATCAACTACGACCATTTTGCTTACGATCATGTACGCCAAGGTAAGCGGCAGGTAGGTTCTACCTTCAAGCCCTTTGTGTATGCGGTGGCGGTAGATGAAGGGCTTTCTCCTTGCAAGGAAGTACCCAACGTACCTCCTGTATTTAAGGCTGAAGAATGGGGGTTGCCGAAAGACTGGTCGCCAAAGAACAGTACAGATGATTACGGTTACAATGTGACCCTTAAATACGGTTTGGCGAATTCACTGAATACCGTTACTGCTTGGATAATGCGGCAATTTGGACCTGAAAGAGTGATCAAAATGGCCAGAGATATGGGCATCGAATCTGACTTAGAGCCGGTCCCTTCGCTCTCTTTGGGGGTAGCAGATGTTTCGGTCTACGAAATGACCGGGGCATTTTCCACTTTTGTGAATAAGGGGGTATGGACAGAGCCCATCTATCTAACCCGTGTGGAAGATAAAGACGGGAATGTGATCGTAGAGTATGTGCCAAAGACCAGAGAGGCCTTGAGCGAGCAAACCGCTTACGTTATGCTCGATTTCCTTAAAGGGGTCACCTCGTACAACTGGAGTGAGCACAAACAAAAGAACGTAGGGGGAACGGGAATTAGATTGACCTTTCCAAAAAGCAAGGAACGCCCTTATGGCGGTATTCAATACCCTGTAGCCGGGAAGACGGGAACCACCCAAAACAATTCAGACGGTTGGTTCATAGGAGCTACGCCAGATTTAGTAACCGGAGTATGGGTAGGTGCGGAAGATCGCAGTGTGCGATTCATTTATACCAGCGATGGTCAGGGTGCCAACACCGCTTTGCCAATCTTTGGGTACTATATGAACAAAATTTATGCGGACTCCAGTTTGACAGTTTCTACAGAAGATTTTGAACGACCCGAACGCCGGCTGTCGATCGAAATCGACTGCGAGGAGTATAAAAACGATAATACCTTTGAGTCTGGCGGAGTTCCGGACTTTGAATCATAAAAGCAAAATCAAATGGCAAATAAAGTGGTAGCTAACGCAGAAAAGGCAATTGAAGGAATCCAAAGCGGGATGACACTAATGCTGGGAGGTTTCGGCTTATGTGGCATTCCTGAGAAATGCATCGCTGCTTTATCCGCAAAGCCAGAGATCAAGGATCTCACTTGCATTTCAAATAATGCGGGAGTAGATGGTTTTGGATTGGGACTGCTTTTAGAGAATCATCAGATCAAAAAAATGATCTCTTCTTACGTAGGCGAAAACGATGAATTCGAAAGACAAATGTTAAGTGGAGAACTGGAGGTAGAACTCACCCCACAGGGCACACTGGCAGAAAAATGCCGTGCAGGGGGAGCCGGCATACCCGCATTCTTCACTCCTACAGGTTATGGAACTGAAATTGCCGAGGGCAAAGAGGTCAGAGAGTATCAGGGTAAAAAATACATCTTGGAAGAGAGCTTTACCGCAGATTTTGCGATTGTTAAAGCGTGGAAGGGCGACACCAAAGGCAACTTGATCTTCAAAGCCACCGCCAGGAATTTTAATCCGGTAATGGCCATGGCCGGAAAAGTTACCATTGCGGAGGTCGAACATTTGGTTGAGCCTGGAGAGCTAGATCCGAACGAGATTCACACTCCGGGAATTTATATAAATCGAATTTTTGAAGGAAAAGGATACGAAAAGCGGATTGAGCAGCGAACGGTGAGTGAGAAGTAAAAAGTAAAAGTATAACGTTTAAAGCATAAGGTATGTTAGATAAGAATGGGATCGCGAAACGAATAGCTCAGGAATTAAAAGATGGCTGGTATGTGAACCTTGGTATTGGCATCCCAACCCTGGTAGCTAATTACATCCCTGATGGCATAGATGTGACCTTGCAATCTGAAAATGGCTTATTGGGAATGGGCCCTTTCCCTACAGAAGAGGAGGTGGATGCCGACTTGATCAATGCAGGCAAACAGACCATCACCACTAGGCCGGGTTCTGTGTTCTTTAATTCTTCCGATAGCTTTGCCATGATTCGAGGCGGCAAAGTCCAACTCACTGTCTTAGGTGCCATGGAGGTAGATCAAAATGGAGATATCGCCAATTGGAAAATTCCGGGAAAAATGGTGAAGGGCATGGGCGGAGCAATGGACCTGGTAGCCTCCGCTGAAAACATCATCGTGGCCATGATGCATACCAATCGAGCAGGTGAGTCTAAATTGCTCAAAAAATGCAGCTTGCCGCTCACAGGCGTCAATTGCATCACCAAAGTGGTGACGAACCTAGCAGTTCTAGAAGTGAAGGATGGTGCCTTTATTTTGAAAGAAAGGGCGCCGGGCGTGAGCGTGGATGAGATCAAAGAGGCCACAGCGGGAGAATTGCGTATCGAAGGTGAAGTCCCTGAGATGAAGGTATGACCCAAACGCAACGATACAATTTGATCCTGTTATTTGGGGTCCTTATCGTTTTAGGCTTATCCGGAATTCATCAGGTACTTGACTATCCCCCCATGTCGATCCATGCGTGGCGTCAGGCCGACTGTCTTTCGTTGAGTAAAAATTACTCCGAAAATCTCAACTTCTTCGAGCCCTCTATTCACAATTACATTTCAGATGAGGGCAAAAGTGGTAAAACCGCCGGTGAGTTTCCTATCCTCTATTATTTCGTTGGCTTTATATGGTCAATCTTTGGTGAATCCATCTTCTTCTACAGAGCCTTGGGCCTTTTTGTCTATCTCATTGGCATTTTCTATCTGAAGAAAGCACTTTTCAAATTGAGCCAAAGTCATTTTTGGTCGGTAGCCGTGACGCTATTATTCTTTTGCTCACCGGTCTTGTTGTACTACAGCATTAGTTTTCTGCCAAATGTCTACGCATTGTCATTGGTCTTCATCGCTTGGTATCACAGCCTTAGCTATTTAAGGAAAGAATCGGGCAACCATATGGTTTCCCTTTTTATCTTCTTTCTCTTAGCAGGACTTTTGAAAATCACAGCCTTGATCAGTTTGATCGCGCTATGTGTGGGGTTGTGTGCAGATGCCCTTTTAAAAAAGAGATTTCCAAAACCTTATTTCAAACTAGTAGGAGCAAGCTTGCTCGTCTTTATGATCGTTGCAGGCTATTACCGGTGGGTGGATTACTACAATGGGATACACGGGGGAGAATACACTTACAACTCGATTTGGCCCATCTGGGACATGGAAACCGAGAGGTTGAGAAAGGCCATCGAAGTAGGTAAAGAGCTCATTTACGTGCAACTACTCAATCGCACTAGCTGGTCTGTGTTGTGGATCACCTTTTTATTGCTATTGCTGAATTGGCGAAAAAAACCTGCCCTATTGATCGGATTGGTAGCCCTGTTTTTCGGTGCGATACTCTATTACATGCTTTGGTTTAATGCTTTTTTTGAGTCTCATGATTACTACTCCGTAAACCTGATGATCTTTCCGATCAGCGTGATGGGAGTAGCCCTATATTTTTTAAGGGATAATCCTTATTTAAAAATAAAGCCCGTCAAAACCGGTGCAGTAATTTTTGTGCTTTATAACGTCTTGTTTGTGGCCACGAACCTGAGAGTCCGCTTTCAAGATCAGCTCTTCAACGATCGCGTTACACAGCGCTTTTTTATGTCCGCTTATGAAATGCGTTTCTGGGAAGGAATGGAATACATGACAAATAAAAGCAGTCATTTAATGAATATGAGGGAGTATAATCGTTCCATAGGAATCGAGCCCAACGATCTGATCGTCTACATTGGTGATCCTTCCTTCAATGTTTCGCTCTACTTGCTCGATCAAAAAGGATGGACCTCCTTTTATCTAAATGGAACGAAGACAAGCGAAGGCATTCAAGATAAGATCGATCTTGGGGCAAAGTATCTTTTTATATACCGTAAACACGAAATGGATCATGCATTCTTGCTTCCGTTCTTGAATCATAAGTTAGGAGAGTTTGAAGGCACAGAGGTGTATTATATTGATTGAAGAATTACCCCATACCTTTAAGTGCAATGGATAAGTGCTACAAGATCTTAATAAGATAATCTTTTATTATTTCAATTTTTATAGACCCAATCGTTTAACTTGGCTAATTGTAAACGGCCCAGTATTTTGAAATCTAAGAAAGCATTTTTTTTCCTTTTTGCAGGGATTCTGCTGATTCTATTACTCTCTGGTATTCAGCACATTCTGAATAACCCCCCGATGTCAATTCACGCATGGCGTCAAGCTGATTGCTTATCAATTTCCAAAAACTATTCGGAGCATCTTAATTTTTTCGAGCCTTCAATTCATAATTACATTTCTGAAGGAGGGAGAAGCGGGAAAACAGCTGGAGAGTTTCCAATTTTGTACTTCTTCATCGGTTGGATCTGGTCAATATTCGGGGAGTCTATTGCTTTTTATCGTCTCTTTGGTCTGATCATATATATTATTGGAATTGTATATTTAAAAAAGACAATATTTAGGCTGACGAAAAGTCACTTTTGGTCTGTTACTGTTTCACTGTTCCTTTTTTGTTCCCCTGTTCTTCTATACTACAGTTTAAGCTTTCTACCCAATATATATGCATTCTCTTTAGTTCTTATTGGATGGTATCATTTGGTCTCCTTTTTGGCTGATAAATCTGATAGACATTTGGGGTTCTTTTTTCTTTTTTTTCTTGTTGCCGGACTTTTGAAAATAACAGCACTAATTAGTTTAATTGCCCTTATTGGTGCCTTACTGGTCTACTCCTTAAGTAAAAGAAAAATAGAAGCCTCATTTATAAAAGTTTGGGTTGGAAGTCTTGCCATTTTTGGGCTCATTGGTTTATGGTTTCACTGGGTAGAGAATTATAATACGATTCATGGCGGAAAATTTACTTTTAATTCAGTTTGGCCATTTTGGGAAATGCCGAAAGAAAGTATCAGCAGGGCAATCAGGTTTGGTAAAGAAATCATTTATGTTCAAATGCTGAATCGCACAACGTGGTCGATCATCTGGGTGATATTCTTAGTGCTAATTATCAGTTTTAGGAAAATTCCTGCTAAGGTATCAGGATTGATTTTCTTATTAGTTGGGATAATTCTATACAGCATCCTTTGGTTTAATGCATTTGACGGGCATGATTATTATGTGATCAACCTTATGATTTTTCCTGTAGCCATAATAATAGTATTCTTAAGAGTATTCAGAAAACGCCTTGATTTGGGACCCTTTCAAAACAGCTTAAAGGCTACAGCAATGTTATTCTTAGTGTACAATATTTTATACGTTAGTACCAATATGCGCGTAAGATTCCATGATAAATTATTCAATGACCGACTAACCCAAACCTTTTTCATGAGTCAATATGAGCAAGATTTTTGGCGTGGGATGGAATGGTCTTCTCATCAAATCGACCACCTACCAAATATGGTGAATTACAATAGGTCTATAGGCATAGAAAAGACCGATTTGATCATTTATTTGCCTGACCCTTCTTATAATATCTCTTTATATCTTCTCGACCAGAAAGGTTGGACCTCAATTAGCAATACACTTACCAAAGAAGGAATTCAAGAAAAGGTCGATCTAGGAGCCAAGTATCTATTCATTCACCACAAACATGAATTTGACCATGGATATTTGAGACCCTTCTTATCAGATAAAATCGGCGAATTTGAAGGTACGGAAGTCTTTAAATTGCAATAAAAGAAAAACAACTAGGTTTGCAATTGAAAATTCTTTTGCATGAAACAAACGCTATCGATCCTTATTCCTGCCTATAATGAAGCGGCAACCATACACCTTATTTTAGACCGCGTCAAGGCAGTAGAATTGATCGGCGACTTTAAAAAGGAGATCATTATTGTCAATGATTGTTCAACCGATGAAACGGAAACAGCGGTAAAGAAATACATGGGTGGTCATCCTGAGTTAGACATCAAGTATTTTAAGCAGCCTAAGAATCAGGGTAAAGGTGCGGCCATTCACAAAGCGATCGAATTGGCCGGGGGTGAATACCTGATCGTGCAAGATGCCGACTTGGAGTACGATCCAAGAGAGTATAATGATTTGCTTAAGCCCATTGTTGAAGGGAACGCTGACGTAGTTTATGGTTCGCGATTCATGGGTGGAAATCCGCATCGGATCCTCTTCTTTTGGCATTCCATCGGCAATAAATTCTTGACGCAGCTTTCCAATGCCTTTACCAACTTAAACCTCACCGATATGGAAACCTGTTACAAGTTAATGGATTCCAAGATCGCCAAGTCCCTCAAACTCAAAGAAAAACGATTTGGTTTTGAGCCAGAGCTCACGGCCAAGCTTTCAAAGATCCCCAAGATCAGGATCTACGAGGTAGGCATTTCCTATTACGGCCGTACTTATGAAGAAGGGAAAAAGATCGGTTGGAAAGATGGCTTCAGAGCCATCTACTGCATTATAAAATATGGCCTATTTTGATTCGAAAGCCGTATTCGAAGCTGGCAATTTTTCTTGGAATCTTGGCTATCCTGTTCTGCAGGTTACAGAATCAGAATTGGGGAGTTAATGATAATTATGGCTTAACCGCTTACGATGATTTTGGTTATTACCTCTATCTCCCTGCTTTTTTCTTACATGAAGACATTGCCCTGAAAGACCAAACTTGGATTACTGAAGTCAGAGAAAAATATCGGCCTTCGCCTTACTTCTATCAAGCACACCGATCCAAGAATGGATACGTAATTCAATATAGCATGGGAATGGCTATACTCCTATCCCCAGCCTTTTTTACCGCGCATATCTACTGTCTATTAGGTGACACTTACCCTTCTGATGGATTTTCAATGCCCTACCAAATTAGCATTCTGGGCTACTCATTACTTTGCATTATAGCGGGTTTGATCTTTTTAAGGAAGTTCCTATTAAGGCTATTCCCAGACAAAGTCACAGCTACCCTTTTGGTCTGTTTAATTTTCGGCACGAATTTTTTTCATATCGCACTTAATAACACCAGCAGTCCGCACGCAATTCTCTTTTCCCTATACTGCATATTGTTGTGGCTGGTGGCTAAGTGGTATGAAACCCAGCGGCGCAAGTTTTTCTTTCTTATTTGTATAGGCTTTGCCTTGCTTTGCCTTAGCCGTCCTAATGAGCTCCTATTTGGGTTCATTATTCTTCTTTGGGGGGTCAAAAGCCATGTTGATTTCCAGCTTCGAAAACAACTACTATTAAAGCAGAAAAAACTATTGATTCAGGGCGCCTTCGTGATCTTATCAATTGGTAGTCTGCAAGTATTCTATTGGTTATACACCAGCGGCAATCCAATCTATGATAGTTACCGGCAAGAGGACTTTAAGCTGCTAGATCCTTATTTATGGGAATTTTTATTCAGCTACAAAAAAGGGTGGTTGCTCTATACCCCTTTGATGGCGCTTTCATTCATTGGAATTATTCTGGCCATTCGGTCCAGAGCGCACTATGCCCTTGCCGTGGTCATTTTTATGATACTCAATATTTGGGTTTTAAGCAGCTGGGATTGTTGGTGGTATGCAAATAGTTTTAGTCAGCGTTCAATGGTACAATCCTATCCGATCTACCTGATCCCAATTGGCTTTCTTTTTCAACAAATATCCACTAAGACCAACCTTCTTTTTCAATTCGTTTTCGGTTCATTTCTCCTTGGCTTAATCACCTTAAATTTATTCCAGACCTGGCAGCAGTGGAATGGCATTTTGCACACCAAACGCATGACCCGTGAATATTATTGGAACATATTTGGACAAACCAACTACCAGGAAAAATGGGCCAAGGATCTTGAGTTAAAAAGAGGACCAGTGCAAGAGCTCGGCCTAGAGGTCTTCGATTTCAAAAACGTACATTTTGATGATTTTGAATCTAGTTCTGATTTGGCGCCACTTCCTTATCCTTGTGAAAATGTAGCGCATAATGCATGTCTTCGTTTAGATGCGGAAAGCCCTTACAGTCGTAAAGTGTCCTTCTCAGTTGCTGAACTGAGTCAAGACATCGATTTCTACTACACCGTAAAAGTGAATTTCAAAAGCCAAGTGCCTTTGGAAGAAAATCCGTTTACCATCGTTACCCAAGTAAAAGACCATCGCAGCGGAAAGCAATATGGATGGGGAGATATTCATTCCGAAGACGCAAGCCTCACTGTTTCTTCAGATTCTCTAGGATGGCAAAGTCTAAGCGGAACCTTTGTACCCCCTTACCCCAGATCGTTCGAAGACAGTATACATACTTTCATTTGGTATCGTGGATCCTCAGAAATATGGTTCGATAATCTCAACATAAACGTTGCCCAAAATGAACCACTAGGACAAGAAACTGGAACTTCGTTCGTATGGTCAAGAGGGGAAGTCAACCTTTTAAATGATTGGGTACAAGGTTCACGGTATGGTAATTATTGCGGATTCGAAATTGTAGACAGCAGCTCGATTTATAGCACCACTTTGATACGTGATGATTTTCAACGTTTAGCCAATAAAGAAATTTCGATCACTGGATCAGTTCTCAATCGAAAGAGTAAAAAAGCCTCGCTAGTCGTCAGTATTAACCGGGGGTCAGAGAGCCCATTTTACCATCAGGTAAGCATTCCACCAAAGGAGAACTGGCAAAAAATCACAGATCTGTTTATCCTCCCAAACAGTATGTCGAAAAATTCTGACCTTCGTTTTTATGGTATGAACCAGGAGGATACCTTATTAATCGACTACTTAAAACTAGATGCCGGGTTATCCAAAGACTGATATCGAATTATCTCTCCTATCTTGGTAGAGTTCATTTGCTAGCAAGGCTACTTTAAATATGGAACCGAGCAAGTCGCACATAAAATTTATCATCCCCTGTTACAATGAAGCAGGTCGATTAAACTTAGCTGCCTTTATCGATTTCCTCGATAGCACGAGCGGTCAAAACGTTTCTTTCCTCTTTGTGGATGATGGAAGCAAAGACGACACGAAAAAAATGCTTCACGATTTTAGTAGCAGGCACGAATCAATTGATCTTTTAGCACTGGTTAAGAATGTCGGAAAAGCAGAAGCCATCCGCCAAGGCTTTCTCAGTGTCAACGAACAATTGGATTATTTGGGCTATCTCGATGCGGATCTGGCCACTCCTCTAAGTGAAATAAATCATTTCCGCAAGATCATTGGTGAGAAGAAAAGGCCAATCTTAATCATGGGTAGCCGTGTGGGATTATTGGGCTATTCTGAAATCAAAAGGAATATGACTCGCCATTATCTGGGTAGAATATTCGCTACTGTCGTGAGTAATATACTTCAACTTCCCATTTACGATACGCAGTGCGGTGCAAAAATAATCCAGGCACAAATTGCCAAAGAAGTTTTCCGTGATGCCTTTATCTCCAAATGGCTTTTCGATGTGGAATTGATCTTTAGAATCAAGAAACTTAAGTCTGATTACAGAAGTAGGATCGTGGAAGTGCCGTTAAGAAAATGGGAAGATAAAGCCGGATCAAAAATTGCTTTTACTTATTTTTTCCAGGCACCGTTTGACCTTATTCGGATCTTTCTTCGCTATCGATAAGGGCATACCTTGATGCCGGATCACCTCAGCTTTCCCACTAACTTAAAATAATCTTTCAAGCATTTCTTGATCGATTTTAGCTCCGACTGCTCGAAGCTATAGGCCTCGTCATTGGAAAGCAAACTAACGGACTCTTCTTTTTCCATGGCGGTAAAAAGTTGAGCTGCAAAGCGAAAGTTGGCTTCGGCATCCGCACCATCCAAACTGATGGTATCATTGCTCTGCCCGATCAACAAACGCATCGACGCTTTGCCCTTATCTATTTGTTCTGACTCTGCCATGATATACGCCTCATTCATCCTCCAATTGTGAAGAATCATGAAATGCAATTTATTTTTAGCCGTTGCTGGCCTACTACTTAGTCGGTAGATCTTAAATCCCGACTTCTTTTCTTCTTCAAGATCATAAAAATAAGACCGAATATTTTTGAAGTACAATGCTGAAGATTCAGTGGTTTTAAAATTGATCTCGTCCAGCGAAATTTCTTTGGCTGTGGGACCAAAGGCCGAGAAAAGAACCATCCCTACGATCATAGCTACGGCCCAGCTTACGAACCATTTTACCAATGTGCCTTTCATGTCCTTTTAACAAATTCTATGGTGCTTTGTTAAGCATAACAAAGTAATTTTACACCATGCATATCCTAATTCACATACTTGTTGGTCTATTCACTTTTGCCGCGATGGAATTCATGGCGTGGTTCACGCATAAATATGTGATGCACGGATTCTTGTGGGTGTTACACAAAGATCATCATCAGCCTGGTAAAGGATGGTTCGAAAGAAATGATACCTTTTTCCTGTTTTATGCAGCCATTAGCACTACCATGACGATCTTATGGGGAGAGGGGTATTTCCCCTACGGACTGTCAATAGGCATTGGCATTTTCTTATACGGCTTCACCTACTTTGCCGTGCATGATGTCTTCATTCATCAACGACTGAACTGGTTCAAAAGAACCGATAATGCCTATTTCAGGGCGATTCGAAAAGCGCATAAGGTGCACCACAAACACCTTGGAAAAGGGGATGGAGAGTGCTTTGGGATGCTGGTAGTCCCTGGAAAGTTCTACAAGGAAGCAAAATCGACTACACGGTAATTGTGCCTTCTTCGTCGTCACCGAAGACCATGGCCGCTTGCATCTCATGCCTTTTTGCTGAATACAAGCAGAGCAAAGCATCAAAGTGATGCCAATCCTTGACGGATTCTATGTCAAATTTGAAATGACTATGTTCTTTCAAGACTTTGCAAAGAGATGCTAGTTTGGATTTGTCTTTTTTATAGCCGCTCTCTTTCAATTGCAGTACCTCAGCCAATTTTGAAGGATACGTTTCCACCAACTTGATTCCCTGAATCTTAAAAGAAGCTTTTAGTTTCATGGCTCTGGCTGTAAGTCCGCCCAAGAACATCGGCGACATCGCACCGGTACTTCGATCCGCCTTGCGATAGAAGTAATCTCCTTCCCCCAAACCGTTCCGATAGATTTTAGGAAGGGAAAGTGGGGCATCAATGTAGGCCAACCAGATGTCTCCGTGCGTGGAAATAAAATCAATCAGGAATTGATCGGCATCCTGCCCCTTCTCACTGGCGTGAAAATCTACTTTATCAAACTCATAAAGCCTTGCGATCACCGTGGTTCCTGCCGTCTTTGCTCCGTAATCAATTCCTACGATCATAACTTTTAAATATGAGCTGAAACAGCCGTTCGTTTTGTTTTGTTTAAGTCGCGTATTAATAAGTGCACCAAAAAAAAGGCTGAAGAGTCGTTCAAAATCTCATTGACCTCCCCTAGCAATCCCTTATCAATATTGAATTTATAAGCAAGGGTAGGATCACTAGCCTCTGAACAAAAAATGCATTTCACTAATCCCAAGGCATTAAACACCGCTTTCATAAATGGCTGTATAATTCAAGGGTTTTGCGCATCGATAAGTTTGTGTCTTGTAAAACACGATCAATTTAATCGAGCCGCCACTACCAAGGGCAACTTCTTAAAAATCACTTTCCCGGAAGGATGGAAAGCTTGAAAGGTCATCAAATACATGCCCACGGGCACCTTCCTTCCGCTTTTGTCTAGTCCATCCCATCGAAAGCTGCCCTGATCACTAAGCAATTGGTTATTCACCAGTTGGTAGATCAATCTTCCTTGATCGTCTAAAATTTCGATCGTACCCACAAAGCCGCTGCTCGGCAGTTCATAATCAAGAAAAAGTAAGTCCTGATACCCGTCATGGTCTGGTGAAAAGGTTTGCGCTTTTAAGGCGATCTTCCCCTCAGCAGCTTCTGCTGTGCCTTGCGAGTTGGGTAAGGT
>Ga0207419_1001473_pt1 | contig 17598 bp, 10 predicted proteins | sample ElkSloMetagenome_4_FD_184723 | JGI IMG/M metagenome (GOLD analysis project Ga0207419, IMG submission 184723) | Hot spring microbial communities from Elkhorn Slough, Monterey Bay, USA - MD2A (version 2) | ecosystem: Environmental > Aquatic > Marine > Intertidal zone > Estuary: Microbial mat ...
AGAGGGAAAAATACATCAAGTATTATTACTTGAGGAAAATAGAGAAGGAAAAGGCTTTCAACCCAAAGTGTAATATGCTACATTAAACACCACCCCATAAATCACCACAGCCCATAAAATAGAGCCTCTTAAGTGTATGGCTATGAACAGGCACATCAACATCAAAAAATCGAACAAGTGCCAGGCATCGGTAAGAAAGACAAAAACGGTGTCGGACAAAATGAAAGCGGGCGAGGGGTCATCGGGCCAGTCTGCATACTTATTCTTCCAGCTGATGTTGGGATTCCAAAACTGTGGGTCTAAACCAGCAAAAACCGATTTGCCGTAATGAAAGGCCAAGGTGTCTTTAATGGCCTTACAAAAAGAGGCCAAAGCCACAAATAAATGTGCCCAGCTTAATTTAAACCACTGCGTGCGCCACTGCGTGCGCCACTGCGTGCGCCAATCTGAAAAATAGAATTTCATGAGTATAAGAAAAAAATGACTTCAATTACCAAATCAAAAAATCTACGCCCAAAACTCATGAAATACCAGCTATTTTTTAACTTAGCTATTACTTTTTAATCAAATTTTTCAAGTGAGTTACTTTTTGCGCTTCTTATCATGGCTTCTCTTTTGTTTTTTACTCCTCAATTGCCAATCCAACAAAACAGAAAAGCAAACAGAAAGCAACATTAATCAACCTATAAATCAATTTTCCAATCCTATGTCTAAATATAAAATACCCTACGACCTAGACGACGCCGACGAAAAATTTAAAGTGCCCGGCAAACTCGAAGAGATTTCGGGCATACAGTATCTGAAAGAAAACACTTTTGCCTGTGTGCAAGATGAGCAAGGCATCATTTACATCTATGATACCAAAGAAGATGAGATTATAGAAGACTATCATTTTGCCGATAATGGTGACTATGAGGATTTAGAATTGGTAGGAAACACCATGTTTGTAATCAGAAGCGATGGGCGCCTGTACAAAATTGATGGTTTCCCTGCCGAAAAAATGGAGGTCAGGCACAGAGATTTGCCCTTGAGCGAAGATAATGATGTGGAAGGGCTCTGTTACGATGCCACTGACAATCAACTGCTATTGGCCTGCAAAGCAGATGCTGGCCTCGATGGTAAAATCAAGAAAAAGCGTGCGGTTTATAGTTTCGATATAGATGACCTTAAATTCAATTCTAAGCCTAGATTTTTGATTGATGAGGATGTACTAGAAGATGTAGCAGATGAAAAAAAGTTAGACTTTGAACCCTCAGGCATTGCCAAACATCCTATAGACGGACATTTTTATATCATAGCCTCAGCAGGTAAATTATTGGTTGTGCTCAACGATGCAGGCGAAGTATTGGAGGCAAAAGAATTGGACAAAGACGAACTCAAACAGCCGGAGGGCATCACTTTCGATCCTCAGGGCAATCTATACATATCTAATGAAGGTAGGGGTGGCAAGGGTAATATCCTCTATTTTAAATACAGACCTAATGACTAAACAAACTTTCAGCTTCATAATAAAAACTTTGCCCTTTTTATTATTGGCAGCCTGTGCTACCAATCAGGTATATTACAGGGCAGATCATCAAAACTGGAAAAATGATCAACCCAGTGGAGAGGCCATATACAGAACGGTATTTTTGTTAGGCGATGCGGGTAAGGCCCATAGAAATCCCATCGAACCTACTTTTAAATTGCTCAAACAGCAAATGGATGAAGCTGGCAAAAACAGCGATATCATTTATCTGGGCGATAATCTCTATCCTAGGGGGCTTTCAGATAGCACTTCGACGACTAGGCGTGAAGAAGAACTCCGCCTACTTACTCAACTAGAGCTTTTAGAAGATTATCCCGGTCATGGTTTCTTTATCCCCGGAAATCATGATTGGGCGCAGGGCAGATCCTATGGTCTAGAGCGTGCCCTCAATCAAGAAAATTACATAGAAGCTTTTGCAGATAAATACAATGTTGCTTTCTTGCCAGAGCAAGCCTGTCCTGGGCCAGTAGAATATCCGCTGGGAGAGGACATTGTCTTAGTTTTTATCAATACGCAGTGGTGGTTGCATGCGCATGAAAAACCGGGAGTAGAGTCTGGCTGCGATGCCAAGACCGACGATGAGTTTTTGATACAGCTCGACGATGTAATCAAAAGAAATTACGACAAGAAAATTATAGTGGCAGGGCACCATCCTATGAGGAGCGCAGGAGAACACGGAGGCCATGCGCCAATAAAGGCCCATCTCTTTCCATTGGCCGATGCGGTCAAAAATCTCTATTTGCCCTTGCCCGGCCTAGGATCTATCTATGTGTTTTACAGAACGGTTTTGGGCAACATCCAAGATATACCGCATCCTAGATATAAGGCCATGAAAAAAGCCTTTGCCGATATTTTTGAGCAGCATCCGGACTTGCTCTACGTTTCGGGCCACGACCATAGCTTGCAGTATCTACCCGAAGGAAATACCCACTACATTGTAAGCGGTGCCGGTTGTAAAATCGACTATATAAAGAGAAGAAAAAAAGCGGCTTTTGCCGCATCAAAAAATGGCTTTGGTCGCTTAGATTTTCATGAAAATGGTGAGGTTTGGCTGTATTTCTACACGTCTGAGGGCGATGGCAGTACCGGGAAACTGATTTTTTCTGAGAAACTTTTTACTAAGCCGAAAAGTGCGGTATTTACTGAAAAAGAACTCGAGCGCATAGATTATACAGGTATGACCAAGACCGCAGCGGCTACGACTACGCTTTCTGCTAGCGGGGCAAAAAAGATGCTCTTGGGAGAAAATTACCGAAAAGAGTGGCAACAGCAAATTAAAGATGTACCCGTGTTTGATTTGGACGCAGAACACGGCGGACTCAAGATAGTGAAGCGAGGGGGTGGGATGCAAACAAAGTCGCTTCGTTTAGAAGCTGAAAATGGCAAACAGTACGTATTGCGTTCCATAGAGAAATTTCCCGAAAAGGCAGTGCCTGTTGCCCTTAGAGGTACGGTCGCTGCGGATGTTGTGGCCGATCAAATTTCTGGTTCGCATCCTTATGGCGCTTTTGTTATTCCTAAATTGGCAGAGGCGGTAGGCATTTACCATACCAACCCCAAACTGGTGTACTTGCCCGATGATCCTCGCTTGGGCATTTATCGAGAAGATTTTGGTGGTAGCCTCTACTTGTATGAGGAAAGGCCTGATGACGATTACTGGGAAGACGCTGAGTTTTTTGGTGCCCCACAAGATATAGAAGGTACTGACGATGTAATAGAAAAGACCCGAGAAGACAACGACGACGTCATAGATTACGACCATGTATTAAAGTCTAGATTATTTGATATGTGGATAGGAGACTGGGACCGGCACGACGATCAGTGGCGTTGGGCTGAATACGAAAACGATGAGTTTAAATACTATCGCCCCATACCGCGCGATCGCGACCAAGTCTTTTTTGATGCAGGTGGTTTGGTTATGACAGTAGGTACTAGAAAATGGGGCATGCGTAAATTTCAAGGTTTTAAGGAGCATTTGCGCGATCCGGCAGGATTGGCTTTTAATGCTCGGTATTTTGACCGACATTTTCTTACCGAACCAGATTGGCAAGACTGGCTGGCCGCTACCAGAAAACTGCAAGAGTCCATGACCGATGAGCTGATTGAATCTGCCATAAAGGAATATCCCGAAGAAATATACCAACATCACGGCGAGGAAATTATAAAAAAGCTAAAAGCGAGGCGAGAACGGTTGCACGAGTATGCACGCACCTTTTATTTGGCGCTTGCTAAAGAAGTAAATGTACTTGGCTCAGACAAACATGAGTACTTTAAAGTCGAACGTCTAAACGATGAGGAAACTCGAATTAGGGTTTGGAAGCGCAAAAAAGACGATGGGGACTTAAGACACCTCATGTATGACAGAACTTTTAAAAAGAGCGAGACCAAAGAAGTAAGGCTTTATGGCTTTGATGGGCAAGATGTTTTTGAGTTGGATGGAGAAGTGGATAAAGGAATTAAAATTAGGATCATTGGGGGAAAAGACGATGATGAGGTGAACGATGAGTCGCTTGTTTCAGGACTATTTAAAAAGACCATTTACTACGATAAAAAGAATGGTAAAAATGGATTAGGCACTAAGGGAGAAACCAAAGACATGCGCTCGACCCGCGATGATATCAATTACTACAACCGAAAAGAGTTTGAGTATGACCTATTAGCTCCGGCAGCCTATTTCGGTTTTAATCCAGACGATGGGGTTTTTGTTGGCGGTGGCGCACGTATAGTTACCCATGGTTTTAGAAAAGAACCTTACAAGTCTTCGCATTTGATCCGTGCCAACATAGCTCCTAAAACCAACTCTTACAACCTAGAATACAACGGTGAGTTCATCGATGTATTCGGTAGGAACGATTTACTCATAAACCTTGAAGTGCCTACCCCAAGTGCAGTAAACTTTTTTTATGGCTCCGGTAACGAAACTGTAAACGAAAGAGACGAGCAGGGCAATCAATACTACAGAGTCCGCTATTTTCAATTTTTATTAGAGTCAATTATAAGAAGAACTTGGAAAGACGGAAAGCACGATGCCCGTTTAGGCATTTCCTTGCAAAATATTGAATTGGAAGATGAAGAAGAAGCGCCGGGCGATCGCTTCATTTATCAATATATTGAGGATTTTCCCGAACAAGTACAGGCAGATGTATTTGAAAATCCCAAAACCTTTACCACCCTTTTTGCAAACTATACTTTTGATAGTAGAGATAGTAAAATGGTGCCCACTAGAGGAGTTCGATTTAATACGAGGGCATCCAATGTATCAGGTACTGAGGTAGAAGATCGCGATGTGGTTTCCTTTTGGCGCTTTACAGGAGATTTGAGCCTTTACTTAAGTACAGGTCAAGCAAATTCTAGATTCAATACTACTTGGGCCACTAGGGTAGGCGGTGCCGTAATTCGTGGTGACTATGAGGAGATTTATCAGTCCAATTTTATGGGTGGCTTTAGCAATTTAAGGGGCTACCGCAGGATGCGCTTCGCAGGGCAGCGCTCTTTTTATTGGAACAACGACCTAAGGATCAAGCTTTTTAATTTTAGAACTTATTTGTTGCCGGGGCAATTCGGCATACATGGCATTTACGATATTGGCCGAGTTTGGGTAGATGGTGAAAATTCTGACAAATGGCACCAAGGTTATGGCGGAGGCATTTGGGTCACTCCCTTTGGGGCAGCGGTCTTGTCTTTGGACATTACCACTTCTGAAGAAGAGGAATTACTGCCTTTCGTAAGATTTGGCTTTATGTTTTGATGCTGCTTTTCAGTAAACAATCATTTAATCAAAATCAGGCGTGTATAAAGTATTTTAATATTGTAAATAAATTTGAATTTATGAGCTGTGTTTTCTCTTTTGATGAAAAACAGCAATAGAAAAGATTTTATCTAATAGGAAAATCTTTCAATTTGAGCTTATTTAACGACTTTGTTAATTACTCTTGCAGGCATAAAAAACCTAGAATAGGTGCTATTATAATAGCATCAATCATAAATATGTAAACAAAACCCTGAAAGGGTGATATTACATCGGGGAAAATCCTTTTGAAGCTTGCATAAAAGGTGTTTTATTATTCCAGCCCTTCCTTTAGGAGTTATACCTGAGTAATTGTAAACTTTGTACAGCACTAAATCAAAATAAGAAGTACTTTGCTTGCAATTAAAAACCTATAAGACTTGTGGTTGAAAGCTAATTCCCTGTTCTGTAATCCGCAGAACAGTTAAAATACTCGGTTTGTGAATCAGGGTGGCCCCCTTCACAAACCGAGGGTGTTTACCGTTTTTTTTAAAAGGCTGCTTAACTCCTTTTTTATTGCTTCTTTTTCTTGAGCATATAATTTGAACTCTTATTGGCTTTTTGCATCATTTTGCGCTCCTGCTCATTCATTTCTTTGATTTCATCAATTTGCTTTCTGTAATTTTTGATGCTCATGTATTGCTCGTTCAAAGAGGTATCCGCTTGGATGATACTGAGCGAACCAGTCATTTTGCGTATGCAATTGTCTAGCACATCTTTGGCTTCATCGTACTTGTATTCATCGACCATGGCAAGGGCCTTTTCCATCTCTTCGTTGGCCTCAAAAAGTAAGATGTTCTTGGCTACCAATTCATTCACATGCTCCTTATACAGCGTACTGTCTTCGGTAATTTCAAAAGTGGCTTCTTGGTCTATCACTTCTCTGCTGTAATCGCCCAAGGCATCGTCATAAGTAATTTTCGATGTGATGTTTAGGGCTTCATCAGGGGTTTGTATTACATCAAACTTTAATAGAACCGCTTTGGTCTCTTCAGAAAACACATCTTTAAATTCCACTTTTATGTTTCCTTTCTGCGTTTCTGAATAAGGGTAGCCGTACAGCTTGGCTAGTTTAAGATAAGTGGTTGGATAGTTGATCTCTACCTGTGCGTTTTGGGCTACTACCGACAAAAGACCGTTCAATTCTTGGGCAAAAATGGCCGGAATTTTATCCGCATTGTCAATAAAGTAATAATTGCCGCTGCCATATTCGGCTAGGTTGGTCATCATGTCTTCGTTAAAATCAGCACCTACACCAAAGGTGGAGAGGCTGATACCTTGTTCTGTGCTTCTTCCCTGAACGATTTTTTGCAACTCTTTAGGGTCTGTAATGCCCTCATTAGCCAAACCATCTGAAAGCAACAGCACCCGATTGACGGCTTTTTCACCAAAGGTGGTTTTTACCTCATGGTAACCTTGTAGCATACCGCCACTCAGATTGGTGGTATTGCCCGCTTCTATAAGTTCTATCCTGTTTTTAATAGGTTGCTTATTAGAAACTTTGGCTGATTGGCTCAAGGTTTTCACTTCGTCATCATAAACCACCAAAGAGAAATGGTCTTTAGAAGAAAGGTTCTCCACTACAAATTCAGCGGCTTTTTTGGCATATTCTAGTTTTCTCTCAGAGGCCATAGAACCGCTTCGGTCTAGCACAAGTGAAATGTTGAGAGGGAGTTTATCTTTACTTTCAGGAGCTTTGGCGGCCTTTAGTTCCAAGTACACATATACACTCTGTGCTTCGCGATTTTGTAAGATGTAAGCATTATTGGCCAGCAATTTTGCTTCTATGCTACTTGGTGGGGGTTGGGCTATGTGGGCGGTATTGGCAGTTAAAAAACTGAGCAATAGCAAAGAAAAACCAATGATCAATAACGCTTTTGCTAATTTAGACATGATAAAAATGTTTTGTTACATCTCTTAATACGGGTAAGGTAAAATGGTATCCGCATTTTAACATTTTTTATCTTTAGAACAATTGGTTTGATGCTTGAAAAGTCGCTTGAAAAGTCGCTTGAAAAGTCGCTTGAAAAGTCGCTTGAAAAGTCGCTTGAAAAGTCGCTTTTTACTGCCTTTATCGATGTCCTCATCGGCAAATGTTTACTGTCTTTGTTATTGCCCACATCAGCAAGTTTTAAGATTGCCGAATAGATTTGCGCGATTCCTTTTTAAATTTGAATATGGAAGAAGACGCGTATTTGACGATATCTGACTTGGGAGAGGGCATCTACAAAGAAAAAGGCAGTAAGTTTTTTGGCTTTGCTTTTCACGTAAGCGATGAAGATGCCGTAAAAGAACACTTAGGCGAACTCAAGAAAAAATACTATGATGCTAGGCATTACTGCTATGCATTTGTAATCGGTAGAGCAGGGGAGTTTTACCGCGCCGGAGACGATGGCGAGCCGGCCAATTCGGCAGGTGCGCCTATTCTAGGTCAGATAAGATCTCATGAGTTGAGCGATGTTTTGGTAGTGGTTGTCCGTTACTTCGGTGGCACTAAGCTAGGTGTACCCGGCCTAATACACGCCTACAAAACCGCAGCCGCCGAAGCCTTGGCAGCGGCACCTAAGCAAACGGTTTTCATAAAAAAATCTGTGGTCTTTCAGTTTGAATATCCGAACCTTAATGAGGTGATGCGCTGGGTAAAGGACCACGATTTAGAGATTGTTGAGCAGGATTTTCAATTGTCTTGCAAATTGACCGCAAAAGTGAGAGAGAGCAAAGTCGATGAATTACTTAAACAAACCGAGAAGGTACACACGGTTACTGTTAGTATTGAAGAATAAAATAAATGCATTAGCCGGTTACAAAACACCGTAATTGCCTTGCTCCAAATAAAAACATCCTAGAAATGCCTTAATACAATCATTTTCAAACTATCAATCTATTACTTTGTTTTTGTCGCCTAAGTGTTGGTGCATGGTGTAGTTTACCTTGATTTTGATGTTGTAGAACTTCTGCTTTTCCTCTTCAACCCGGGTTTCTAATTGAAAGTGTTTTTTGTAAGAACGGTTGCAAGGCGCTATCGGGAAGGTAGATGGATATTTGCTCAATACTTCCTTCTCATTGTCTAACTCGGTTATTAACTGATTGAACCTCATGTTGGCGCCGACCAAAAGGTTTAGCAGATTGATGCTTTTTTGCACGAATCCTATGTGGGTGTGCTGCTCCATTAAATCAGAAATCTTTGTAAGCAGGTGTTCTATTTCGGTTTTAATGGCAGAAAGCTCTGCATACCAACATCGCTGAACCAGGTATAGATCATTGCTGTGGTACACGCACCCGCGCGCATTTTCGCTGTCTGGGTGGTGCATGCTACTATGAACAATATCTCGGTCACTATTTTTATCTCGGCTCATATTCAATCGGTATTTAAGTGTAAAATTGAATTCTTTGAAAGAATGATAGTTGCCAAGTAAGTAATTGCAATGAAGTCTGCTCCTGGAATATGCTTTCCAAATAATATTAGAATAGGTAGTGAACTGTTTATTGTTAGTAGTGGGCCTTAATCAGGCCAAAAAAAGTGTCTCAAAAAAATGAATACTTACTTAATCTTTTATTAAAATAGCGATTTTCTATGAGAAAAGAAAGCGGATTTTTGGTGCAAATATCCCTATTGCAAATTATTCTTTTAAAAGTGCAAAATTGAAAGAAAAATGCGATTGCAATCTCTGCTTGACCCATAGCCTAAGTCTATTTTCTGCCACTCATAAAGCTTATTCACGAACTTATAATTTTTTGTTTTCCTAATTTCAATTTATTCAGTATTTTCAATGCAATTGTACAGTTGCTGCTTTGGCTTTTTTACAGTGCAATACAAGATTATTGTAAAAATTTTATGTTATGGTTGAAATGACTACTGAGGTATTGATAATAGAAGACAATGAAGTGGTAAAAGATGGTTTTGCCTTATTGATCAATAGCATGGATGGCTATGAGGTAAGCGGTAAATATGATAGCTGCGAGGCAGCCATTAAAGCCATACAGCAGAAACAGCCCACAATTGTGCTAATGGACATTGATCTGCCTGGTATGAGTGGCATAGAGGGCACGCGCAAGATAAAAAAGATGTATCCCAATATAGATATTATTGTAATTACCGTGCACGAGGACAGCGAATTGGTGTTTGAGGCACTTTGCGCAGGGGCCAGTGGTTACATTACCAAGAACTCAGACTACTCCCGACTGTTAGATGCCATTAACGAAGTAAGAAGCGGTGGTGCCCCTATGAGCAGTAACATTGCAAGAATGGTCGTAGAGTCTTTCCAAAAAAATACCGACTCGCCATTAACTGCCCGTGAAACCGAAGTGCTAGAACTCCTTGCCAAAGGTAAAAGCTACACCGTTATAGCGGACGAATTGTTTATACACAAAGAAACGGTAAAGTCGCACATTAAGAATATTTACTTTAAACTACAAGTAAACAGTAAGGCCGAAGCCATAGAGAAAGCCTTAAAGGATAAGTTGATTTAGGATACAAACCTTACATCCTAGAAGCCTTTTCGAGTCTAATTTGTAACCTGTCTCATCTTTTAAATTGAAACATATTTTATTCTTTTTAATATAGTGTGTGCACACACATCGTAGTAAAGTTAAAAGATTTCTATGCGAATAAATGTATAGAAAAATAATTATTTTACTGTTAATCAGATAGTTATGGTTTTTGTCGATTAAAAAAAAGCGATGAATCGTTGAACAATTTGATACATTTTTTAATTTTGCATTCTATAAAGTGAAAGAACCTAGTGTCGCTTTATGTTACCAACCTCCAATAACTTAGTTGTCAAATTAATACTTACGCTTACCCTAGAGCATAAATAATTCATGATCTGCAGCTCTATAAGTAGTTGGCTATCCTATGATAGTACAATTGCATCTTTCAATTATCATAATTATTTATTTACACAATCTAATCTTTTTCATTTATGAGTAAAAAATTACATGCATCTTTACTCATCCTTTTGGCAGCAATGCAATTTGCGTTTGCTCAGGAGAGGTCCGTTACAGGAACGGTAACCTCAGGAGAGGATGGAAGCCCACTGCCCGGTGTAAACGTAGTGGTGAAAGGTACCAAGTCAGGTACTATTACAGACATTGATGGTCAATTTACTATCAGTGCCTCAGATGAATCGGTACTTACCTTTAGTTATATTGGCTTTGTTAGCCAAGACGTTACAGTAGGTTCTAGATCAACTGTAGACGTTAAACTTGAACCTGATAATGAGGTACTACAAGAGGTAGTTGTTACCGCCTTGGGTATAGAGAAGGAGTCAAGGTCTATTGGTTATGGTATTTCTTCTATAAAAGCTGAAGAGATAACCAAAGCCCGTGAAACTAATATCGTAAACTCCTTACAAGGTAAAGTGACCGGCGTTAACATACAAAGTACTTCTGGTAACGTGGGTGCATCCTCTAAGATTATTATCCGCGGCGTAACTTCTTTAAGTGGTAGAAACAACCCTTTATGGATTGTAGATGGTATTCCAATAAATAACCAACAAACTGCTACTACATCTAGAATTTCAGGTAACCGTGACTTTGCCAACGGTGCATCAGTTATTAACCCTGATGATGTAGAGTCTATCAACGTACTGAAAGGTGCAGCTGCAACCGCATTGTATGGTTCTAGGGCAGCGGCAGGTGCTATAGTAGTGACTACTAAGAAAGGTAAAGCTAGTCAAGGCGGTGCTAAGGTTTCTATCAACTCTACTACTCGTTTTGACAATCTTTTTGTAAAGCCCGAATACCAAGACCAATATGCCATCGGTTCTTTTGCTACTTATGATTCTTCTTCAGTAGGGTTCTCTTGGGGGCCAAGAATAGCTGGCCAAGAAGTAAGCAAGCCGATTACAGGCGAAAGGGTGCCGCTTCAAGCTAACGGTAGAGATAATTTGGATAACTTCTTTGAGACAGGTGTTACTATGATCAATAACATCTCAGTATCTGACGCTGATGAGCGTATGGACTATCGCTTAAGTTTGACTTCATTAAACCAAACAGGTATTATGCCCGCTTCAGAGTTAGATAGGCTTACTGTAGGTTTAAACGCAGGTGTAAAGCACTCTGATAAGTTGAAAACTAGATTTGGTGTTCAGTATATTAGAACTACCTCTGGAGGTACAGGTGTAACAGGTGCAAATGATCCCAATGTTATTGGTCTAGGATCTTTTGATGCAACCACAGATTGGAGAGATTATAGACCATGGATCGATGAAAGTGGTAACCAAATCAACCAAGCAGATCCATTGGGCAATAATCCTTACTGGGTGCAAAACGAGAACTTGAACGACAGAGAGAATGACCGTTTCATTGGTAATTTCGAATTGACATACAATCCTATTAAAAATTTAAATATAATCGGTAGAGTAGGTTATGATTACGAAGTAGACGACAGATTGATTACCAACAGAAAGGGAACAGTTCAAAGACTAGAAGGTAATTTCTTGGTTGATAAGATTCAAAGAGGTCAAATCAACACAGATTTGATTGCGAACTACTTTTTAGATTTTGGTACAGATTGGTCTCTAAGTCTTTTAGGTGGATTCCAGTATAACAAAAGAATCTTTGAAAGAGAGACTTTAACTGCCAATAACTTACTTATTCCTCAACTCTTTTCTCCAGGAAACGCAGAGCAAACCGTACCGACAAGAGGTTTTTCAGAGCAGATATTGATGGGTGCTTACTCTCAGGCAGAACTATCTTATAAAGATTGGGCCACGCTTTCTGTAACAGCAAGAAATGACTGGTCTTCTACACTGCCATTAGAGAACAACTCTTACTTCTATCCTTCGGCTAGTTTGGCCTTGGTATTTACAGATGCCTTGAACATTGAAAGCAATGTTTTAACTTATGGTAAGTTAAGGGCTTCTGTGGCACAAGTAGGTAACGATACAGGCCCTTATCAACTAGATTTTAGGTTCTTCCCTGAGACTACTGCAACCGGACAGTACAGCTTAAACTTGAATTTCCCTTTTGCTGATAGATTGGCATTCGGTAAAACCAATGTTATACCTCCAGCAAATCTATTACCTGAAGAGCAAACCTCTTATGAGATTGGCGGTGAGTTCCAGTTCTTTGATAGTAGAATCACTTTAGATGTAGCTTACTTTAAGTCAGAGAACAGAAATCAAATTTTGGCATTGCCAATTCCTGAGTCTACTGGTTTCGGCGCTAGAAGAACCAACGTGGGTAGAGTAGATACTGAAGGTATAGAAATTACGCTTGATATGACTCCTGTAAGAGTAGGTGACTTTACTTGGAATTCTATCGTAAACTTTACCCATACAGAGTCTACAGTAATAGAATTGGCTGAAGGCGTAGACCAAACTTTGATAGCCAGTGCATTTAACAGTGTACAAGTAGTGGCTGTACCAGGGAAAGAGTTTCAGTTATTTGGTATTCCTTACTTAAAAGACTCAGCTTCAGGCAGACCAATCATTAATCCAAACAATGGCCTCCGCCAAGCGGGTGCTGCCCAAACTTTTGGTTCTGTGTTTCCAGACTTTACTATGGGCTTTATGAATAATTTCTCTTGGAAAGGATTCACCCTCTCAACTACTATTGACTGGAGATCTGGTGGTATAATTAAATCTGCTACAGTAGAAAGCTTAATGGTAGGTGGACTTGTAGAGGAAACCTTACTAAATAGAGAAGGTACCTTTATAGATCGTGCAGGTGTACTATTAAATGCAGATGGTACGGTAAGAGAAAATGATGTGCCCGTACAAAGTGCACAGTCTTATTGGACAGGATTGGATAACAACAGCGTAACAGAGCCTTTCCTTTTTGATGCGAGCTTTGTAAAACTACGTGAATTGGCTCTATTCTATTCTTTGCCTTCTTCATTGCTTTCAAGAACCTTTATCAGTTCTGCACAAGTTGGTATAGAAGGTAGAAACCTAGCTTTATTATGGTCAAGAATTCCTCACATAGACCCTGAGGCCAACCTATTCGGTGCAGGTTCTGATGGTTTTGGTGTTGAAAGGGCCACAGTACCTTCAACAAGAAGCGTAGGTTTCAATGTGAGATTGTCATTCTAAAATTAAAAAGTGATCAATATGAAAAAACTTAAAATATATATATTAAGCCTTTTGATGGTAGGCGTTTCCTTCTCTTGTGAAGAAACTCTAGATATCAATACGGATCCTTTGGCAGCAACTTCTGCCGATCCTAATGCGGTTTTACCTTTTGTTTTAGTACAGTATACTGCTAGGAAAACAACAGAGTTGGGTACGCGTATCACAGATGTTACGGCGCACATGTCACAAAACTTCAACTCCCCTAAGTTAGGTAACACTACTAGTTTCTTAACAGGTAATACTTGGGGTATGTACTATACAGATGTTTTGGGCAACATACAATTGGTTGAAAATGATGCCAAAGAATTAGGCCCCCCGAGTAATAATGTAGCGGCCATTGCAATCATCATAAAGTCCTTAGCTTTTTATGAATTAACCTCTATTTGGGGCGATATTCCATTCTCTCAAGCCAGTAACGGTCAAGAATTTCCTACTCCTGCTTTTGACGACCAAGAAACAGTGCTTAGAGGAGTGGTTACTCTTTTAGATGAGGCCATAGCTTTAATAGATGGTATGCCCGATTCAGGCGTATTTGATGTATCTACCGGTGATATTATCTACGGTGGGGATATGAGTTTGTGGAGAAGGTATGCCAACTCGCTAAAACTCAGAGTATTGATGATGATTCGAAATCAAGATACCTCTGTGGATAGCGAGATTACGGCTACTTTAGCACAGCCCTTGATTGAGAACAACGCACAAGCTGCCTTTATCAACTATTCGGGTGCGCCAGGTCAAGAAAACGGGTTTTGGAGTTTAGTGAATGCTTTCTTTGGCCCAAGCAATGAGCCTTTGGGCGTTCACCAACCAAGTGAGACCATTTACGATTTGCTTAACAGCGATAATGATCCAAGGTTAAATTTATTTTTGATCAATGAAGATGCAGGTGCACCTGAGACAGGCTTTAACTTTGAAAGTGAACTCGCTATATACAGTGACAACGTAATCAGACCGGATTATCCTGATGTATGGTTCTTGCCTGCTGAAATTTCTTTCTACAGAGCAGAATTGGCTTTAAAAGGAGTAACCGGCGATGATGCGCAAGCACTTTATGAGCAAGGCATTACACAAACATTAGAGTTTTGGGGCGGAGATATCCCGGGTGTTCAATTGACTTTGTCTTCTACTGAAATTTCTGATTACATTGCCGGCTTACCTACCTTAGGGTCTTTATCTACTGATGAGGCTTTGGCTGCGGTGCACAATCAGCAATACTTAGAAACTTTCTTGAGACCAATCGTAGGGTGGAACCATATTAGGAGAACCGATGTGCCAGCTGTACCTACACCTCCGGGTTCTGACATTACAACCTATCTTAAAAGGTTTACCTATCCGCCGGACGAGATAGCTTCTAATCCGAATGCACCTATCAATCCCAATACAGATGTACCTCAATGGTTTGAAAACTAAAATGAATAATCAACTATGAAACATATATTTAATTTATTATTCGTAGCAATTTTGCTCATCGGTTGCGAAGAGTACGATTACTTGGAAGACCAAGGCTTCGACTTAGAGGAGCTACCTGCGTATGTTGCCTTCAATGCACCCGGTAACCAGGTAACCTTGCCCGATGAAGAAGTGAGTGAAGCAGATGGTTCTGTTGCATTATCTGTTGAGGTGCCAACAGGTAGCCTTTCAGACGTAACCGTAAACTATGAGTTCAGTGGATCGGCTGTTTTTGGTACCGACTTTACTGTAGACGGTGCCAGTGCAGCAGGCGGCACCATGACCATTGAATTGGATCCTACCAATTTCAATGATTTTCAGAACAGCGATTTAGAAATTACGCTCTTGACTGACGATGTAGAAGACGGCGACAAAACGTTGACCGTTACTTTGGTAAGCGCCCAAAATGTAGAAGGAAATACCTATGCAGTAGGTCGTGGTGGTACTGAGTTTTTAAGAACTGCCAATGTAATTATAGCAGATGTAGACGGCGAATAAACGTAACTTTTACATAATTTTACCACAAATCAGAAAGCGGAGAGTTTCTCCGCTTTCTTTTTTTAGCCCAATCGGGGTGATAATTGATCGCTTTTATCACAAAGCGCTAACCTCTTAAAGGTGACATTTTTTACAATGTAATTTATTGGGTTTCAATAATAGAATTTAGATACATCTAATTAAAACCTCTATTTTTTACAAAAAGCATCGGTTTTCTACACTTTCATAAATCATCTTACAATTCGCAAATCTTTTTTTCCAATTTTTAAAAATTGGTATTATTCCAAAACTATTTATGGTAATGAAGGGATAGTGCAAAGCCAATACCGCTCATCCGAGTAATATAGCCTCACAAATAAATTGCTTTCCGCCTCAATATTTCACACAAAACGGGTGATAGTAATCTTTTAACAGAATTTAAATATTTGGGTAATCTTTGATTCATGTAGCGCTCTAGGGGTGATTTCTAGAGTCCGTGAAATAGTCAAATTAATTTTTACACTCAAATATTTTATTATGGTAAAATCTTTACAAAGTTGCTTTGTGGCAATTTTACTGCTGCTCACACAAATAGCTTGGGCGCAGGAAAGAACAGTATCAGGAACGGTAACTTCTGCAGATGAAGGCGGTGGATTGCCCGGCGTTAATGTGGTAATCAAAGGTACTAGCAATGGTACCATTACCGACATTGACGGTAAATTTAAACTAAACGTGGCTACCGATGATGCCATATTGGTGTTTAGTTACATAGGTTTTCAAAGAACAGAAGTAGAAGTAGGCAACCGCTCAGTGGTAGACGTGGCCTTAGAATCTGATGTTACAGAACTATCTGAGGTAGTCGTTACCGCCATAGGTATAGAAAGAGAAGCTAAGTCATTAGGCTATTCAGTAGGCGTGGTTGATTCGGAAGAATTGGTTCGCGCAAGAGACCCCAATCTTGTAAACTCCTTAGCGGGTAAGGTGGCAGGTGTGCAAATCACCAACACTTCAGGAACCATAGGCGGCGGATCTAGAATAGTGGTTCGTGGCCAGGCTTCTATTGGTGATGGCGCAAATAACCAACCTCTGTTTGTAATAGATGGCGTACCCATTTACAATACCAACTTTGCCTCAGGTACCGATGGCGCTGACGGCAACAGCAGGATCAATGGCAACGTGAACACCGGTAATGCCGCTGGCGACATCAACCCAGATGACATTGCTTCTATTAGCGTATTAAAGGGCGGGGCCGCTGCAGCCCTTTACGGTCAGCGTGCAAAAGATGGGGTCATCATCATCACCACGAAAAAAGGAAATAGGTTTAAGGGACCGCAGGTCAATGTCAATTCTTCAGTAAGGTTCGATTCTCCATTTGTTTTACCTGAGTTTCAAAACGAATATGCCCAAGGCGATTTTGGTAAGTATTTGTTAGACTCTAGAGGCAGGCCACAGTCGCTTAATGGTTGGGGGCCGAGAATAGAAGGGCAAGAAGTGGTCGATTTTAGAGGTGAAACGGTAAACCTGCAAGCTTATCCTGATAATGTAAGAGATTTTTATGAAACAGGTGTTACTGCCATCAACAGTGTTTCTTTTTCTGATGCTACCGAAAAAGACGATTTTAGACTGAGCTTGAGCAATACTTATCAAACCGGTATTATACCAGAAAGTGATTTGATCAGGTACAATGTGGGCGTTAATACAGGCAGAAACATTTCAGATAAATTTAAGGCAAGGATCAGTGCCAACTACGTAAACACAGCAACCGACAATATAGCAGTTCAAGGAAGTAACAATGTAAACGTGCTTTCATCTATAATAAACACTCTGCCTAGAACAGTAAATTTAGAAGATGCCAAAACGTTCATAGACCCAACTACTGGTTTTCAAGTTCCTTTTAATGAAAATACCAACAACCCCTATTGGATCTTGAACAGAAACACGGTCGACCTCAACAGGGAAAGAATCTTTGGTAACTTAGAATTTACCTATAATCTATTTGAGGGCTTGACCATAACAGCCAGGCAAGGTTTGGATTACTTGGTGTCTGACTTAGAAAGAATCACCTATCCCGGCACGCTTGGTATTACTACCAACGGTCAGATAATCACTCAGCAAAGAAAGCAAACGCAATTAAATACAGACATTTATGCCAGTTATAACAAAGACATCGGCGACTTTAATCTGAATGTAATTGCTGGGTATAACTTTAATCAGCTCAATACTGAGATTTTACAAAACCTAGCATCTGATTTACAGGTAGATAATGTAATTACTTTTGGTAA
>Ga0207419_1001475_pt1 | contig 17581 bp, 18 predicted proteins | sample ElkSloMetagenome_4_FD_184723 | JGI IMG/M metagenome (GOLD analysis project Ga0207419, IMG submission 184723) | Hot spring microbial communities from Elkhorn Slough, Monterey Bay, USA - MD2A (version 2) | ecosystem: Environmental > Aquatic > Marine > Intertidal zone > Estuary: Microbial mat ...
CTTTGCGGGGGTCGCCGTGTTCGTAGAGGTGCGTTCCGTCAAAAAAGGCCAAGCCGTGGCCATCTTTGGGGAAGTGACCCGGAACCCAGTCTACTAATACGCCAATGTTGTTGTGATGACATTGATCGACGAAGTACATAAAGTCTTCGGGGGTTCCGAAGCGGGAAGTCGGGGCATAATAACCCGTGACTTGATATCCCCAAGACCCATCGAAGGGGTGTTCGGCGATGGGTAAGAGTTCGATGTGGGTGTAGCCTAGGTCTTTGATGTAGGGAATCAGCTTTTCGGCGAGTTCGTAATAACTCAAAAAACGTGCGCCGGGTTTCTCTGAAACCGCAACGGGTTCGGCGTTACCGTTGAGGGATTGGACGGGTTCGGCCATCGAAGCGTGTAACCAAGACCCGGCATGAAGTTCATATACAGAGATCGGAAGGGTTAGGGGGTCGGTTGTCCGTCGTTTTTCCATCCAGTCTTGGTCATGCCATTGATAGGATTCGAGATCGGCGACGATGGAGGCGGTTTTGGGTCGGACTTCTTGTTGGAAGCCGTAGGGGTCGGATTTTTCGTAAATGTGTCCTTCCCAGTTTTTGATTTCGTATTTGTAATGTTCGCCTGCGGTGATTTCGGGGACAAAGAGTTCCCAAGTGCCGTTGCCTTTTTTCCGCATTTGGTGGAGTCGTCCGTCCCATTGGTTGAAGTTACCAATAATGGAGACGTTGCGGGCGTTGGGGGCCCATACGGCAAAGTAAACGCCGTTTACACTATCGACTTGGGTCGGGTGTGCGCCGAGTTTTTCGTAAATGCGGTGATGGTTGCCTTCGGCGAATAAATGTAGATCGAATTCTGTGAGTTTGGGGGAACGAAAGGCGTAGGGGTCGTAGATGACTCTTTCGCGATCGCCCTCTTTGACTCGCAGTTGATAGTTGCTGAGTTCTTCGGTTTCAATAACGCATTCAAAAAAGTGGGGATGTTGTGACGACTGCATCGGGTATTCTTGCCGTTGTTCGGGGCAAATTGTCCAAGCGGCTTCGGCTTGGGGAAGATAAGCCCGCACGACCCAACTTTTGATTTTGCCGTTTTGTTCGAGGGGATGGGGGCCGAGAACTTGAAAGGGATCGTGATGTTGGTTATTAACGATCAGATTTATTTGTTCGGGCGCAATTTTTGTAGACATTTATATTATGAGAGTTTGCTGTTGCCGCTAGAGTTTAGTATATGGTTGTCCGCCTGGGATCAGGTGATTTTGCCCCAGAAAAGTCTAATAAAAATGATGGCGATCGCGCCGGGCTAACTGCTGAGTAGGTTAGCGCAAACCCTGGTTTTTCACAATTTTTACGAAGATTTGTCTGATTTTACCACAAATTCTCTCAGGGGAGCGAGGCGAGGCCGGCAGGCGGTTTATAACAAGGTCGCGAGAAGACCCGCGCCATAAGGAACGTTGGCGTTGGGTACTTCACAACAAGGGAATGGGACTAAAGGTATTGATTAAACGACGTAAACGCAGCAAAAAGATCAGTTGTTGCAGTTCTTCTGAAACTGGGGGCGCATAACGACCTTGGGTCAGTTGGGCTTCGAGTTCAGCAAATTCGGCGGCGGTGAGGGGTTCGCCGTTTAAGGGTGAAACAGCTTCGGTAATAATTTCCATTTGCAGGACTTCTTCGGGGATATCTTCGGGAGGCGGTAGGGCGATCGCTCTCGGACTCATACCCAACAACCCGATCAACCCTAAACTTAAACTTGATATGAGTTGGCGAGCTTTCATAAAATTCGCGAATGCTGAACGGTAATCGTCTGGATCAAACTAATTAACCGGGTCGAGCCTTATTCTTTCAAAACAGCGCTAGTTTTAAAAAAATTAGCCATGACCCGGTTTTTGGGGTTTAAAAGCGCTAAAACGACCTGACCTGACAGTTTATGGCTTTTAAAGACAATTGAGCTTATTCTTCGGGGGCTTCTTCCATTTCTTCCATTTCTTCTTCGATTGGTTCTTCGCCACCGCCGTTACAAGCTGTTAAAGGCATTAATAAAGCCAATAAGCAAAGTAGGCTCCAAAGTTTCTTGTTCATACTTCCTCCTTTTACGGGTTCGTGTTAAAAGTAATTGTTAAGTTGATTTACAACTACGCAACGATAACACAAAAAAATAGAGACCGCGCAATAATCAAGTCAGAAAGATCATCTTGGGTTGCACCCCTCGGCGATCGCGACTTGTTTTAACCCAGAGAGAGGAAAAATAGAATGCTAATATTGATGCGGTCTAGATTGATTCACAACGAGTAAAAAACTATGGCTGCTTCCCCGCGATTTTTGAATCCGCCTAGACGTGACCGTTCAAAACGTCCTGGGGGGACTGGGACGGGACGGCGATCGCTCCGTCGCTCCCAACCCGCGCCAACCAAGGTGATTCCTTTACAACAGCGCTCACCTCAAACCCAGCCGCGTCCGACTGCGCGACGGGGAAATCTGGCTTCGGCAAGGAATCCTTTATTACTGCGCTTTATTTTATTTTTACAACACAGTTCTTCGGCGATCGCCTTTGCTTTGGTCGGAGCCGTTTTACTGGCTTACGCTTCGACCGTGTACATCCAACAACAATGGAGTGAAGAATACCGCAAACTCGAAAGCCTCCAACGAGAAGTGCGAAACCTCACCGCCGCCGATGCGATTTTTAAAGATAACCTGGCTCAACAAGCCGAACAACCGGACACGGGCTTAGTGATGCCGAGTCCTGATAATAATATTTACTTATCTCCCTCTTCCCCTCAAAAAACCGCCAATCCTCCCCCCAAACCGACTCCTAAAAAAGCATCTGCCAGTAACCTGCCGATTGGCTATTAGTATCTAACGGATCGCGTTTTTTCGATAGCGAACGGGTTATGGGTTTCAAAGAGGGGATTTAAACTTTGGTTTATAGGGAAGATAAAAAAAAGACTGAACACGGTTGCTGTATGGGCATTACAGACCGAAAAAGTAAAATTAACGTTTCAATAGAGAGCCACCCGTTTTGAAGCTTTATGACAGACTCTAAAGTTAAAGTTCTGCGTCCTACCCCTGCTCGAAAACGCCGCCGCCGTCCGCGGCCTCAGCCGGAAAAACCGAAAGCAAAGATTTTGAAGGCTCTGGGAAAATTTGAACAGTCCTCGACTTGGCAATGGGGCCGATTATTGTTGGTGTGGGCGCTCTTAACCGGGAGTGCCTTGGGGTTGGGGTGGAATTTGTATCACCTGCAAATCGTAGACTCGCCGGATTTGGTGCAAAAAGCGCGACAGCAACAAATGGTTTATATGCGCCCCTTTGTTCCCCGTCGCCCGATTGTAGACCGCACTGGTAATGTCTTAGCAACTGACCGCTTGGTTTATACCCTGTATGCCCATCCCAAGCTGTTTAAAGAATCAAAGGCAGAAATGGCGCAAAAACTCAGCCAAATTTTAGAGCGTCAAAGTCCAGAAGCGATCTTGAAAAAGTTAAATCAGCGCTCGACGGGGATTCCGGTGGCTTATGCGCTACGGGAAGAAGTGGCGGATAAAATTGTGGCGTTGTCGGCGGATGGTTTGGAGTTGATTCGGCAATATTCGCGTTTGTATCCTCAACAGGAGTTGGTGGCGGATACGGTGGGTTATACGGATTTAGAACATCACGGCCAAGCGGGACTCGAATATAGCCAGCAACAGCGCTTAGAGCGTAATGTGGTGACGCTCCGGCTGAATCGGGCGGGCAATGGGGCGCTAATGCCGGATCATATGCCGGAGGGATTTCTGAATTTTGATGATTATCGTTTGCAAACGTCTCTGGATTTGCGCTTGCAGCGAGCTACCCGTTTTGTGCTGAAACAAAAGCTCGAAGAATTTGAAGCCAAACGGGGGGTTGTGATTGTCATGGATGCGGATGACGGTGCGATTTTGGCTTTGGCTTGCGAGCCGACTTATAACCCGAATCAATATTATAAGTATGAGATTGGTTTGTTTCGCAATTGGGCGATCGCGGATAGTTACGAACCGGGGTCAACCTTTAAGCCGGTGAATATTGCTTTAGCCCTCGAAGCAGGCGCGATTCAACCGGATACCACTATCGAAGACACGGGGATGATTAAAATCGAGCAGTGGGAAATCAAAAACCACGACTTTGACTCCCGTGGGGCTAGGGGTCAACTCAGCCTCGATGAAGTTTTACAATATTCGAGTAATGTGGGCATGGTGGATATTATTCGCCGCATTCCTCGCGATCGCTATTACAAGGCGCTGCAAGAGTTAAACATTAATCAACGCATGGGGATTGGTTTGCCCGGAGAAGCCGCCGGACAACTCAAAAGCGAAGAACAATTCACATCTTCTTTTGTCGAAGTCGCAACCACGGCTTTTGGTCAAGGGTTTGCCCTTACGCCTTTAAAGTTGGCTCAACTTCAGGCCACGATTGCCAACGGCGGTAAATTAGTAACACCCCATATTGTCAAGGGTTTGATCGATGCTGAGGGTAATTATCAATGGCAACCGGAATTAGACTCCCCGCGTCAAGTTTTTGCCCCAGAACACGCTCAAGCGGTGTTTGACATGATGGTTAATACTGTGAATTCTAGTAGTGGCGAGAATGCCCGGATTGAGGGGTATCGCGTCGCCGGGAAGTCGGGAACGGCTCAAAAAGCCAGTCCCACGGGGGGCTATTACAGCGATTTACGCATTAGTAGCTTTGTGAGTTTGCTGGCCGATGGCGATCGCAGCTATGTGGTCATGGCGGTGGTGGATGAACCGAAGGGGAATAATGCTTTTGGTTCGGTGGTGGCCGCGCCGATTGTCAAGTCGGTGATGGAAGCTTTGATTACCATTGAGGAAATTCCCCCTGCGGACAGTTAAGAGATTGCCCGCAGTTTTGCGCCCTGGTTGCTGCTTTGTCTTTCTCAGACACCATCTTTTCTCATGCCTTGGGGGCCTGTCCAGACTTGGTTTAATACTTGGCCGTAGACAATGGGACGGTCTTGACGGGCGAGGATGGTTTCACCTTTGAAATTAACGGCCCAAATTTGCCAATGTTCTTCCCCTAAATTACCGGCTTTAAAAAGGACGCGATCGCGATCGGCTTCACTCCAACCGAGCAAAACCGCATTACTATACTGGGTGGTATTGGGAACGAGGGTAAAGGTTTGACGATCTTTTCGTTGCCAAACAACCGCATAATCAGAAGCCTGAGAACTATTAAACAGCCCTTCAAATTGACGCGCTAAGAGGCGATCGCCCTTCTCTGACCAAGAGACAGGAATTAAAATGGAAATCGCCCCCGGATTTCCGGCAGCTTCACTGTCGTTGAAGGGATTATCGGATAAGGGGGAAGCGGCGGTGATGGTGCGGAGATCGCCGGTTTTGGTATCTTCGAGAAACATCACACTGGTAACGCGGCAGCCGTATAAGTGGGAGTCGGCTTGCATCTGGATACGACTGTAAGCGGCGTATTGACCGTCAGGAGACATCAAGGACGGACTGCGATAAAAACGAGTGCGACGCGGGCTATCGGCAGATTGCCCTGCCGGGCCGCCAAACTCGGCATAAGTCGCTAATACCCAATTCCAGGGAATGGGATAAGCACTGTTGAGGGGGTCAATGGGAACTTCGGGACTAATGGTGGTATCGGTGGTGTCTACCACTTGCATCGGCGGTTGGGTCGTAGCAAGATAAGGAGGTGCGACATCAATGGGGGCGAGATCGGGCAAGCGGTTAAATGCACTGTAAAATCCCGATGAGGTCGGAAAATTGCGATCCGAGGAAGGCTGAGACGGTTCATACATTATGCTAATTTTTGAAATAAGGTTAAAAAATGAATTGGGGTCGCTTGAAATTTTTAGAAATGAGGGACCAATCGGGCTGTCCCTCCCGGTTTTGAGTTTTATGCTTTATGTATAGCAATTTCTTAGAACCCTGGCCCCCAGAATTTTGCAAAGATTCACTAAAAAGTTTTGAGAAAGTTGGAATGGTTAAGGAACAACAAATATAGTAATTCGCTGCCGATCTGTTTATACCGGAAAGAGAGGGGCATGAAAGGGTGAGTGCTAATGACGATCAAAAAAGACCAATGACCCATAACTCGATGGTGATGCGTCTGGGTATGGCGATCGCGCTGGCGGGGGTTTTAGGGGGATGTGGGGGTTATCCTCGGTTACTGAATTTTCCCTTTGACCGTAGCGGGCGTAATTTTAACAGTGGGGCTTCAGAGGTCGCGCCGGATATTGCGTCACGCTACATTGTGTTTGTATCCGATCGCAACCGTTCCCAGGATATTTATGTTTTTGATGCGGAAAATCGCCGTTTAATCGAGGTTCCGGGGTTAAATTCCCTTGATGCGATCGCGTCTGACCCGGCTATTTCTGAAGATGGCCGCTACATTGTTTATACTCGCACCCGTCAAGGACGCTCGAATATCCATCTCTACGACCGCGAAACGGAAATAGACCGCAATTTGACTTCTAGTTTACAAGCAGAAGTCCGTCACCCCACGATTAGCGCCGAGGGCGATCGCATTGCTTATGAGGTGGCGATTGATGGCCAATGGGATATCCGGGTGGGCGATCTTAATGGCAATCCCATTGATTTGCCGGGAATGTGATGAAGTTGCTTTCTTCAGCAAGCCCTGAATAGATGTTGAAGCTCAAGGATTGGAGTCTGGGGGCGGATTGCGAATTTCAAAAGGGGGCGACTTCGGGGCAGGTAAACGTTCGCGCGATCGCCTTCTTTTTTGGGGATAACGTTGCCATTTTTGCCAAGCGGCTTTGACTCCTGCGATCGCGCTGCGGGTTTGGACTGTAGCCCGATGGGTTGAAGTCCGGGCTTCTTCGAGGCTGCGATCGACTTGTTTGACAATCCCCGAAGCACTATTTACCCCGTCGTGAAGATCGTCGGTTAATTCGCTAATTTCTAACCCGGTTAAACGAATCGCTTCTAAAGTCGGCGGAAATTCTCGCTGTAGGGTATCGAATAGTTTTTCTGCACTGCGGGCTGCCCGCGCTAACTCAGTTACGGCGGGGATTAATGCCACTAAGACGGCTGTTAAACTTACAGCGACTAACAGCAGGGAAAAACCAAGCCAAAACAAAGGATCGCTCACTATTGTCTCTATGCCTACGAATGATGGTTCACCGAAGCCGAGGAATCGGCTAATTCGCGGGTTTTTTGCAATTCTTGGGCTTTCATCTGACTGGCATCAATGCCGGCGGCGATCGCGTCTTGCAAACGGTCTAAAGTATCATCCCAGTTGTGTAAGGCGGATTCAGAAAGGCGATCGGCTTGGAGTTGTAAGCTAGTAGACAAGTCTTCGGCCAACTCCGGTAATGCGGCAGCCGATTTTTTGACAATTTGGCGGGTTTCTCGACCCGAACGGGGGGCCACTAACAATCCAACCACGGTTCCCACCGCCGTTCCGATCAGCATTCCACCCAAAAACGAACCATTCCTTGATTTTGCCATAGTTTAAATCCCTAAGCTTACCCCTCGCTGTTGTACACCATAAACCCATTTGGAGAAAGGGTCGATCTGGAGTTTCTTGTCGCTTATTGCCCATCATACAAGTCTTACGCCGTTTCTTTTCGTTTCAAAAGCGCTTTCTTCGGCGTAAACTGCGCCACAGCAATGGCATCCAACCTAACACGGTTAATAGTTTTTGCAGTTGTTGCAGTTGGCGGTTGAGTTGACCATACAATTGCTTGAGGGCCTGAGTTCCCTGTTGTCCGGTCATAATAATCTTAGGGGCAGGAGAGAATACGCCATAGCAACGACGTTCTACTTTGGTTAAGACTCGCGCCGTTTTCCTAAATTTATGCCGCCATTGCCATACTCGCCAAGCGATATAACAGTTAATGCAGGTAATGAGTAAATTGACAGCGATGACCAGGGCGATCGCGACCATTGTTTTTGCACAACTTATCAAACACCAGTACCCTAGCACATTCTCGAATCAATACGATGAACGTTCTCGAAGTTGAAAATATTAGCAAACATTATCGCCAAGGGGGTACGCGAATTGAAGCGGTGCGATCGGTGAGTTTAACCGTTCGTGAGGGGGAGGTATTAGCTTTTTTAGGCCCCAATGGTGCGGGGAAAACCACCACTATTAAAATGATTGCCGGGTTAATTGAACCCCATACCGGACAAGTGGGAATTGCCGGGATTAATCCCCATCGTCATCCTCAAGCTTTACGCAAAGTTGGCGCAGTTTTAGAGGGAAATCGTAATTTATATTGGCGACTGACTCCCGAAGAAAATTTGGCTTATTTTGGCGTATTAAAAGGCTTGACTCGCTCACAAGCCAAGCGACGGGCTGCAACCCTCCTCGAACGGTTTGAATTGACCGAAAAGCGTAAAACGGCGGTACAGAATTTATCGCGGGGGATGCAACAAAAACTCGCGATCGCGACGGCTATTATTCACGATCCTCTGCTTTTATTACTCGACGAACCTACCCTCGGTTTAGACGTAGAAGCTACCCAAACGGTTAAGGCCCTAATTCGTGAAATTGCCCAAGAAGGACGAGCCATTTTATTAACCACCCATCAACTCGATATTGCAGAAGAACTATCCGATCGCGTTGCCATTATCCAAAAGGGCGAAATTGTCGCACAAGCCCCCACTCAAGAGTTAATTCGTCAGTTTTCTGGGACTCATTATGTTATCGAAATTGAAGGAGAATTAACTTTTGAACAACGGGAAACTTTAGCTGCTATTGAAGCAACCATTGAGAGCGATCGCGTTGTCTCTATTCGTGGCACAGAAGCTTTATATCAAGCTTTGGGTATTCTCAAACCTCTACCTTTAGTTCGCGTCAAACGAGACCAAAGTAGTTTGACCGAAATCTTCTTAAAACTGGTTCGTAATGAAGTATAAATTTTGGTCATTTGTCATTTGTTCTTGGTCATTTGTATCTCAAGATCGTGTTGGTAAGAGAATTGATGGTAATTTAGTCTCATTCCTGGGTTCTACCCAGGGACGTAATCATGAGGCTCTACCTCAATTTTAAAATGAAATATTCAAATCAAAATCAAGTACAATAACCAATAACAAACAACAAACAACAAACAACAAAAATGCTCAAACTCTTTCTCGCTGAATTTCGCCGTAGTTGGACACAATTTATCCGCTATCCCTTTGAAGCGATTGGCGGTATTTTTATCACCACTTCGATTTTTTATGGCTTGTTTCTCAGCGCCAAATATGTGACTGGAACTGCCTTTCAACTGGGCGATCGCTTTGATGCTATTGTCATTGGTTATGTCCTCTGGACGCTGATTTTATTCATTATGACTGAAGTAGCGACAGGGTTACAATACGAAGCCCAAACGGGAACATTAGAGCAAATCTTTCTTTCCCCTTATGGTGCAGTTTTGGTTTTCTTTGTGAGGGCGATCGCGAGTTTAACGCGACAGCTTTTAATTATTGGTGTAATTCTCGCAATTATTATGGGCTTAACCGGATCGCGTTTGACCTTTCCACCCATTTTAATTTTACCTTTAATAACCGTTTTAATGAGTGCTTATGGGTTGGCTTTTATGATGGGTTCTTTGGCTTTACTACTAAAGCGAGTTCAACAAGTTTTAGGGATATTACAGTTCGGTTTACTGTTTATTCTCGCGACTCCCGCAGAAAGTTGGACGGGTTGGGGACAAGTTGCGAGATGGACAATTCCCATGACAGGAAGTGCGGGTTTACTGAGAGATGTAATGGCGCGAGAAGCGGGTTTAAATTGGCTAGAATTGGGTTTAGCGGTATTAAATGGTGCTGTGTATTTAGCCGTAGGTTTGCTGTTATTTCGCTTTTGCGAACGTCAAGCGAAAAAGCAAGGTAAACTCAGTGGTTATTAAGTCTGAGACGCAACTAAGCTTTCAAATTCAATCAAGGCTTGATAATCGCCAACTTCCCAACTTCTTTTGATAATTTGGGGGATAATGTCTCGTAAAGGAAGATTGGGAAATAAAGGAGTGCGATCGCGTTCTTGGTAAGTGTTATTTTCAAGTAGATAAATCTTCAATCCTTGAGAGTTATAAATCCACAACTCAGGAACACCCAAAGCCGCATAAGCCTCTAGAGAAGTGCGAGAAGTAACATCAATTTCAATCGCTAAATCCGGAGGAGGATCGTTCGGCTGTAAGCGAAGATGACCCAGTATTTGAGTCATATTATTAATATAAAAACAAGCATCCGGTTCAAGTCCCACAACTCCTAACTTTCGGAAAGTAGTTGAACCAAAAGATTTATAGTTTTGATTATTCTTCTTCAGTAAAACTTTAACGAGATCGGCTATTATATCTTTGGCTATTTCATGTTCGGGTAAAGGAACCATGATTTCTAGGGTTTCTTGAAAATAGATAATTCTCGCAGCCCGCTTTTCTCCCCATTCGTCTAAAAGGGTTTCAAATTCTGACCAAGATAAATTCGGAATTTTGACCACGCTACCGGGTTCAATTTGCAGGTGCGCGATTGGGGTTTTAGTTAAAGGAAGGACAGTCATTTCAGTTATCAGTAAATACCGTAGTTCAGTCGATAGCTTAAAACAAAGATAATAAGTTATTCAAATTCAGGTAAAGTTATATTTTCAAATTCTTTGATGGCTTGGCTGTAGCCGATTTTCCAGCTTTGTTTGATTGTTTCTGCGATAATTTCGCGTAGAGGGAGGTTTGGGAAAAAGGGGCTGCGATCGCATTCTCGATAACTACTATTTTCAAGTAGATAAATCTTGAGTCCTTGGGAATCATAAATCCACAACTCAGGAACTCCCAAAGCCGTATAAGCTTCTAGAGAAGTGCGCGAAGTGACATCAATTTCGATGGCTAAATCGGGAGGAGGATCGTTTGCTTGCAACTCTAAACGATCGATCATACGAGCAGCATTGGTAATATAAAAACAAGCATCGGGTTCAAGCCCTACAACCCGTAATTTTCGGAAAGTGGTTGAACCAAAAGATTCGTAATCTTGGTCGGCTTTCCTGAGCAAAATTTCGATAATTGCATTAATTACATTTTTGGCTTTTTCATGTTCGGGTAAGGGAACCATAATTTCTAGAGTTTCTTGGAAATAAATAATTCTTGCAGCCCGTTTTTCTCCCCATTCGTCTAAAAGGGTTTCAAATTCTGACCAAGATAAATTCGGAATTTTGACCACGCTACCGGGTTCGATTTGGAGGTGTGCGATTGGGGTTTTAGTTAAAGGAATAACGGTCATGATTTTTCGGGTAAAGTAATATCTTTGCGTCCAGCAACGGGCAGAGAGAAGCGAAATGTACTGCCTTGACCTAATTCGCTATCTACCTCGATTTTACCGCCTTGTAGCTCCACTAAACGGCGGGTGATAGCAAGTCCAATCCCACTCCCCCCAGAGTAACTCGAACGCGATCGCTCGGCTCGCCAAAATCGCTCAAAAACATAAGGCAAATCGTCAGGAGAAATGCCAATTCCAGTATCTGCGATCGCGATCCAAACAAACTGATTTTTACGCCATACGGTAGTTATAATGCTACCTGATTCGGTGTAGCGAATGGCATTACCTAACAGGTTAACCAGGATTTGTTCGATGCGATCGCGATCGGCTAAAACACCAGGTAAGTCTTCAGGACAATTTAAAGTTAAGGTAGGGCCTTCATCTAACAATTGGTCGCTGAAACGCTCGACTAAGGATTGTAATAATGGCTTTAAATCAAGTTTTTGCAGATGAATCGGTAAATAACCTGCTTCGGCTTTTGAGAGTTCTTGTAGGTCATTGGTAAGCCGTTCTAGGCGTTTTGTTTCTCGGACTAATCGCACATAAATTTCAGGAGAAGGTTCAATATTACCGTCGGATAGTTCTTCTAAATAGCCCCGAACCACAGTCAAGGGAGTGCGGAGTTCGTGGGTCATATCGCTAATGAGTTCCCGGCGTTTTTGCTCTACATCTTCTAAACTGCTGGCCATGTGATTGAAGCCAATTCCTAAGCGATTGAGTTCAGGGATTTCACTGGTAGGCATTCTTTCTTCAAAGTCCCCTGCTGCGAATTTTTGCGTAATTTTCTCCATGCGATCGAGGGGCTTCATAATGCGTCGAGACAACCAATAACTCAGTCCTCCTGCGGCACTCCCTCCCACAATCACTGACCAAATTGTGCTGCGATTCCAAGCAGTTTCAAAGCCTTCGATCAGATAAGTACGAGCCGAACGAACGGTAATTAAACCGCGTCGTTCAAGTTGTTCTAGACGTAAGACAAAGAATTTAGGCGAAGACAATTTGGCAATGAGCGCAAAGCTGCTCAAGCCGACAATCATAACAAGGAGGTGGGATAAGAATAAACGAGTAGTGAGGCTAAATTTAGACATTAGGGATTAAATTTGATTGATAACGATTGTTTTAGGTGAGATTAAAAATTAAAGCAAATGGCTATTTTATATTTTTCTCTCAAGCAGATATAAAGCTTATATAAAGCTAGAAGTCTGCCATTATAAAACCTTGGTGAATCCGGGCTATTTCTAAAGACTTTTAAGAATGAGCGGTCTAAAATGCTAATAGAACTCAAGCAAACGCCCTGTTTAAAAACTTCGCGATTTAAGCTTTTATCTTTAAGGGAACGCTCGGCAAGACAGGACGGGGCTTTAGACCCAAAACTCTTGGTAAAATCCCGATTTTTCCTTGAGTTTTGTTTCTGACTTGAAATGTCCTGAGAAAGCCCTAACTGGTGGGATGAATCAGGACATTTGCTGTTTGAATTGAAATGGAGATGTTTGAGGATTTTTTGCGATCGCGATCGCGATATTAATCCTCGAACTTGTACCCAACCCCGATCGCGGTTTTGATAAATTGAGGATCGCTGGGATCGGGTTCGATTTTTTTACGCAAACGTTTGATGTGGGTATCAACCACCCGTTCATCCCCAAAAAAGTCATTTCCCCACAGCTTATCAATGAGTTGGGTGCGACTCCAAACGCGATTAGGAGCGCTGACAAAGGTACTCAGTAGGTTAAACTCTAACGGGGTTAAATCGAGGGTTTCAGGGGGTTTATTGTCCAGTTGACGAGTGGCGGTGCGTTGGTCGAGATCGAGGCTAAAATGAGGCGATCGCAAGTTTTGAGTCTGTCCTCCCTGACGTAAACTGCGTCGCAATAATGCCCGAATCCGAGCCACCACTTCGCGGGGACTAAAGGGTTTAACGAGGTAATCGTCGGCTCCGGTGGATAAACCCACAATCCGGTCGATTTCTTCCCCTTTTGCCGTCAACATCAGGATATACGGGTCTTTGATATCGTTTTTTTGGCGAATGCGAGTGCAGACTTCTAAGCCATCTAACCCCGGTAACATGAGGTCAAGGATAATAACATCCGGTTGCTGTTGGGGGACAATCTCTAAAGCCTGTAAACCATCGGGAGCGATCGCGCAGTGAAATCCCTCTCTTTCCAGGGTTTGCGCGATCAGTTGCGCGATTTCCGGTTCGTCTTCAACGATGAGAATGTCCACCATAATGCAACTTTAGCGGGGGGTAATGTGGGTGGTCACGCGGCCGGTGCGATCGCTGCTGGCAATTCTGACGCTTTGGGCTTCGAGTTTAGCGGTGGCTTGTTGTCCGGTTAAATCAAGGGGAGGGTCGTTTTGATTGTAGGCTACATTCCCCCTGGCGTTTAACAGTTGTTTGGGGATTTCCCAGACTAAGTTATCGGCGTAGAGATTGGCTTGTTGTTTGGCACTAACACCATGAATCCCGCCTTCAAAGCGAGCGATTTGGTCTTCTAGGTCAATAAAGCCTTGATTTCCGGTCACAGTAAATTTTTCGGCGAGATGCACCACTTGAATCGGTTGGGGCGATCGCACACTGCGGGCTTCTACATTCCAAATTGCTTGATTCGAGGCAATTTGCAAAGGGGGTTCAGTGGCTTTGAGTTGAACGTTATTGGTGAGGGTGACAATTTTAGTGGCTAGGTTAACTTCCCCTTTATCGGCTACCACGCGATCGGTTACGGTTTCCTGGTCGTAACGGTTAATGGTGACTTTCACCTCACTATTGACCTTTTTATTTTCGATGTCCCAAGTCACCGCTTCGGTTTGAATTTGCAAGGGGGGGTCTTTGGCGATCGCCTCAACTTTTTCTTCGAGTTGCATTTGCTGAGTGCGGCTAAAGTAGCGTCCTGTTTGGGCTTTCACTTCGAGGTTGTCATTCGTGCCGCTTACATCTTCAGATAAAATCGCCATATCTTCTTCAGGTCGCCATTCTAATTCTTGACCTTTAAAAATGGCTTGATTGCGGGGATCAATGCCCACAATATCGTCGTGTAAGCGAATGATTTGGCTATTTTCTTCAATATCACCGCTTTTGCTGGTTACTTGCATCACCACTTCCCCGTCTTGATACAAGTCACCTTTAATATTTTCCAGTTTGACGAGCTTTTTATCCTGGGTATAAATCGCTTTTTCGGCATTCACTTTCCAGACAATTCGCCCTTCCTCGTCAGATTGCTCTAGAGTGGCATTCTCTAGCACCAATCCTTCTTCGATTTGTTCTTGCAGGGCTTGGGGATCGTTTGGCGGTGGATTGGGATCGGGTTCGCAAGCCGCGATCGCTAAACCACAGCCTAAGCTCAAACACCCAATCCAACCGGGCCAAAATCGCCAACTTTTTCCCGTTTTTGCCATGAAAGGTTATCCCCAAAAATTTTAAACTGCTGACTCACACCCTAATGACTATTATCTTCGTTCATAAAACGAATCCCGGTCAAACTGCGGTGATAACCAGAACTATGACGAGGGGTTTTTTGGATGTCTTCTTTGACTTGATCTAAGTCAATATAACGGTCAGCGACGTTGATTAAACTATCACTGGTCATCGAGCGTAAACTTACCACTTCAACCCGCGCACCGCGATAACTTACCGCATCAACTGCATAGGCAAGATCGCCGTCTCCACTGACTAAAACCGCCGTATCATAAGACCCCACCAAAGCCATCATGTCTACGGCAATTTCTACATCTAAATTAGCTTTTTTCGAGCCGTCGGGAAGTTGGACTAAATCTTTGGCAATTACGCGGTATCCGTTGCGACGCATCCATAACAAAAACCCCTGTTGCTTTTCATTACTCCGGTCTACCCCGGTATAGAAGAATGCACGCAATAAGCGCGATCCCGAAGTTAAACGACCCAACAATTTACTGTAATCGATTTCTAAGCCCAGTTGTAAAGCCGCATAAAATAAGTTAGAACCGTCGATAAAAATGGCAACACGGCCACGATTTTCTAATATCTGTTCTGACGTAAAAACAGAGTCGCTATTGTAAATTTCGTCCATCATAGTTTTTAAACCTCGTTTATTATCAAAAATTGGAAAATATACCAAACTTTTTTTTATTTTCGTAGAATCTGCCATTCATTATGTCTGAATAGCAGATTTAATTAAACAGTCTTGCTTATTCCTCAGAAAGTTCGAGTTGGGGAAAGATGGGTTTCGCTTTCTGGAGAACTTGTTTCGGCGGTAATATTCCCCAAGCTGAATGTTGTTCAAATTGCAACTGTTCATTCAAGCAGGTGGGATTGTTAAAGTCCGCAGAGAAACCCAGTTGTTGATAAACTTTCTGACTCAAATCTGGCACGATTGGAGCAAGCAAGTAAGCTGACAGTCTAACTGATTCTAGAACAGCATACAAGACTTGTTCGACGCGATCTTGTTGCTTTTGTTTATAAAGACTCCAAGGGGCTTGTTCATCAATGTATTTATTACAAGCGCGAATGAGGTCAAAAATATGCTCACAGGCTTGAGTAAAGTTTAACGCTTCGTAAGCTTGAATAACCTTGGGTGTTATCGCGATTCCTTGATTTTTTAAAGGATTATCCGTTGCGATCGCCTCTCCGGTTAAATCGGGAACTTGGGCTTGACAATATTTTTTGGCCATTCCCAAAGTCCGATTTAATAAATTTCCCAAATCATTGGCCAAGTCAGCATTGAGTACCGTCACAAAACGATTTTCGTTAAAGTCTCCATCTTGGCCAAATTCTATTTCTTTGAGGAAATAGTAGCGCACCGCATCTGCACCATAACGATCGACTAAATCAAAAGGATCGATGGTGTTTCCCGTGGTTTTTCCCATTTTTCTGCCGTTTTTGGTTAAAAAGCCATGACCAAAAACGCGATCGGGAATTTCTAAACCTGCCGAAAATAACATCGCCGGCCAATACACCGCATGAAAGCGTAAGATATCTTTGCCAATCAAATGCAAATTAATCGGCCAGGCATTTTTTAGAGCCTTCTCTAAGGTCGGGTCGTCTTCAGGATCGAGTAAAGCGGTCACATAACCCAAAAGTGCGTCAAACCAGACATAAATCGTATGTTCGGGATTGACGGGAATCGGGAAGCCCCAATCCATGTTAATGCGAGAAATGGAAAAGTCTTGCAAGCCGCCCTTGACAAAACTCAACACTTCATTACGACGACTGGGGGGTTGAATAAAATCCGGTCGCGTTGCATAAAGGTGTTCGAGTCGGTCTTGATATTTTGACAAGCGGAAAAAGTAATTTTCTTCATCCCGCCATTCCGCTTTTTTGTTGGTGTGGATGGGACAATGTTTTTCTGAGGTCAACTCCCGTTCATCTTTGAATTCTTCGCAGGAAACACAATACCAACCTTGTTGGCGGTCTAAATAGATATCTTCGTTGTTCGACACCCGTTCAAAAAATTCCTTAACAATTTTTTCGTGTTTCGGGGCGGTGGTGCGGCTAAAGCGGTCATATTGGATGTTAAGCTTTTGCCACAAATCGTCAAAACGGGCGGCGATTTTATCACAATGTTGTTGCGGCTCAATGTTTTGGCTTTGGGCAGTGCGCTGGATTTTCTGCCCGTGTTCGTCTGTCCCGGTAATCAGCAAGACATTTTTGCCCTGCAAGCGGTGAAACCGGGCGATCGCGTCGGCGGCCATGGTGGTATAGGCACTGCCGATGTGCGGCACATCGTTGACGTAGTATAAAGGGGTTGTTAAAGCAAAATGAATGGGTTTTTGCGGTTGATTCATAATATTTTTTAATAAATTGGGCTGAGAAAATGAACGCTAAAAAGCAAGTCTAAGCGGTCAGTTTTCCCAGACTATTGTAGTGGGTCATTTCTTTAAAATTCACCGAGGGCTGTTTTTTCCTCAGCTTCGCGATATTAAAAGATGTAGTCTTAGACAGCAAGCCGATGATATAAGTTCATTTTAACGGTGGCGCTCGCCTTGTTGTCAGCCCACCCCTCCTCCTAGCGCTTTCGTTTTTGGGGAAATTAAGCACGCAAAACAAATGACAAAAGACCAAGGACTCAGGACAATCGCTACCATTTGTTAAGCTATGTAAAGCGCAAGCACTCAGTCTCCTCGGAATTTTGTATGGCTTTTTCGCACCCTCTTTGGGTTTCTCAAGCGTTATTAGCAGCTATGGATGTGCGGATTTATGTCGATTATGAAGACCGCATTCCCGTAGATACGGCAGTCATTGTGGTGAGCAATCATCGCAGCTTTCTCGATCCTTTGATCTTGATGAGTGCTTTACAACATCCAGTCCGCACCGCTTGTCATCATTACATGGGTCAAGTGCCATTCATGCGGGATGTGGTGGACTTGTTGGGGGCTTTTCCCCTGGCT
>Ga0207419_1001476_pt1 | contig 17573 bp, 10 predicted proteins | sample ElkSloMetagenome_4_FD_184723 | JGI IMG/M metagenome (GOLD analysis project Ga0207419, IMG submission 184723) | Hot spring microbial communities from Elkhorn Slough, Monterey Bay, USA - MD2A (version 2) | ecosystem: Environmental > Aquatic > Marine > Intertidal zone > Estuary: Microbial mat ...
ATTTCAAATCTTCCTAATCCTGTTGGTTTTGCAACAGCAAATGGTATTTCTTTTTGTTTTGAAGAAAACTTGATGATGTCTATTTTAGTTTCAGTTGCTTTGTCAAATTCTTTTTCATCTTCTTTTCCTTCAACTGAATAGTCCAAAACACTGTAGACATGTTTTGAGTACATTAATTTTACAAGAGGTAAGCAGTCTTTTTGGGAGACGCCTCCACAAAATTGTTCAAAAACTGTTTTTTTAATAATCCATTCGATAGGGAGTTTTAATTTTAAAGCTAGTTTTGTGAAAAAAATACCGATTGGTACTAGGAAGGGAACATTTATGGTTTTAAAAATGAAAACTGAGCGTGATAAATCTTTATCAGTTTTTATTATAAATGCTCTTTTAGTATTGTTAAATATTTTAGTGTCTATCAATTTATTTTTTATCCAAATATATGGAATCAACAAAAAGGATAATCAGTCAAACATGGATTTTTACTAATATTAACATAGCTTTTTATGAATAAAATTATTGAAAGAAACAACGTTAATTTCGGGTTTAACTCTTTAAAAAAAATTAATGAATTCGTTGAATTAAACAACTTTTCTAGAGCTATTGTTCTCGTAGATGAAAATACTAAAAAACATTGCCTTGATCATTTAAAAGGAATAAGCTCTTTTGAATTTGAAACTATTGAAATCCATTCAGGAGAAACTCATAAACATATTTATACTTGCTTGAATATTTGGGAAGAACTCTCTGAAAAAGGAGCAGATCGAAATTCAGTGCTTATAAACTTGGGTGGTGGCGTAATTACAGATACAGGAGGTTTTGTAGCCTCATGTTATAGAAGGGGAATTAGATTTGTCCATATACCGACATCATTATTGGCTATGGTTGATGCTGCACTAGGAGGAAAAAATGGAGTAGATTTAAATAATTTAAAAAATCAAATAGGTGTTATAAGACTTCCCGAAATGATTATCTGTGACTATCATTTTTTAGAAACTTTACCAATTAATGAATTAAAAAGTGGATTTGCAGAAATTCTTAAGCATGGTTTGATAGATTCTAATTATGATTATTTAAAACGTTGCTTAGCAATAAGTGATTTCAACTCTGAACATTTATCTTCTTTGATACAGGAGTCTATATTAATTAAACTCAATATCGTTGAAAAAGACATTGATGAGACTGGTCTTAGAAAAACACTGAATTATGGACATACTCTTGGTCATGCCATTGAATCTTACAGGATGTCTCTATCTCAGGAAAAACATTTATTACACGGAGAAGCAATTGCCATCGGATTGGTTCTTGAATCTTATATATCATTCAAAATGTTCAATTTTCCGGAAAGCGAATTATTTAATTTAAGAGAATTTGTAATCAAGAATTACGATAAAGAACCCTTTGAAAAAAAGGAAATTTTGAAAATAATTGAGCTGATGAAATACGATAAAAAGAATAATGCTGATAAAGTGAATTTCGTTTTACTCAAAGGAGTTGGGGAACCAAGATTGGATTGTCAAGTTGAAGAAAATTTGATTTTTGAAGCTTTTGAATTTTACAGCTCGTAATAAAAAAAGCTACAACAATTAGTTGTAGCTATTAGAACAATTTCAATATGTTTTACTTTTTTGAAATATTTCCTCCAGAAGACTCATCTTTGGATAACTTTTCTGAAGGCTCGTTATAATATTTTATGCTAGCACCACTTGAAGCAGATGCATTTAATGTTTCCATTGGATATACGGATACACTCGAGCCAGAACTTGCATCTGCGATTATATTTATCGCTTTAAGTTCATTAGCTTTTATTTTAGAGCCACTGGAAGCATCTGCATTAAATGAATCTGAATATCCTAATAGTTTTAGATTTGACCCACTTGAGGAATCTGCTGTCAACTTTGTGCTCTTACCTTTAATTTCAAGTCTTGAACCACTGCTAGAACTTGCGACAACTTCAGTTGAAGAAATTTTCAAAAATAGCTCTGACCCACTGCTACTAGTGCAATCAAGTTTTTGGGTTTTGACATCTAATTTTACGCTAGAACCACTCGAAGATGATATTTCCACATCACCAAACTCTAATTGTTCATCAGCGTAAAGTGTAACAACAGAAGAAGCTTTCAATAATGTAAGATTACCATTGAAATACAGTTTTAAGCTCTTTTTGTCAGCTTTTCCAATATTATCTCCACTTTTGGTTCTAATTTTTAGGTAACCGTCGTTATTTTCTATGTCTAATTCATCAAGCAGATTCTGGTTTGCATCTGCAGTAAGTCTATTTTGATTTGACTTAATGATTTCGACTTCCCAGCCGTTTGAAAAGGAAACTTGATCAAAGGACTCAAGGCTGAATTCTTCTTGATTAACTTCTCCGGTACCTACAATATTATTGTAATTACCAATGTTGCACTGCATAGTTAAAGCTAGGAGTGCAAAAGCAAAAATTTTAATTAATGTTGACATGATTTTAGGTTTATGGTTTTATTGTTTAGACGTTTGTTTTTGTACTTTGGTTGTCTGTTTCGTCAATTTCTTTTTCAGAATTTTTTATTTCACTACAATTTTTACACTCTAATAAATTATCCTGGATGAAAAATAATTTATTAAAAGCATTTTTCAAATTATAATTTTTAAATCGATTTTTTAAAAAGTCTTCTACGTTTTCATTCATTGATATTGAAATGCCACTTGGTAAGTAAATATCGATATCTATTCCTTTACTATTGCTTTTCATGTTAAATGGTGCAATCATGTATGAATCTAAAATAATTTGATTATCACTAATTTCATATTTATATTCTAGTAGTTTAGACTTATTTCTTGCTTCATTTTCATCATAATCGTAAGAATATTTTGATATTCTAATGAATGCTTCACTATCTGATGTATTATGAAACTTTACGTCCACATCAGAATCATATATACTTTTATCATTGTTTTCATCAAATATTACTAAACTAGAATTATGTCTATAAGGAGAGTTTGTGTAGTTGTAATTACCATTCATTTTTAGGAAAAGGGTATCATTTTCTTTGATATTGATTGATTTTGTTTCTACAAATTCACCTTTTCTTCTATTTCTTGTTTCCTCATTAATAACTGAAAAAGCTAACGTAGCAAGACTAAGAAACCAAATTGAAACCATAGTAATTATAAAGCCCATGTGAGGTCTTTTTATATTAGAAAACAGTATTTTTAAACTAAATATGAATATAAGTAGAAACGGAACAATGGATGTCACAAACATAGTGGTGATAATTAACCACATAGGAACAATACTATTAGTTACAAAACCATCTACTCTCACAAAATTATAAAAGTCGGAGGTTGCAAAAATTCCAATCCCGCCTACTCCTAATGCTGCTAAAATTAACCCCAATAGACTAATTCCAGATATAAATACCAAGAAAAAGCCAAGTATTTTCAGTATTATTTTCCCGAAGTTTAAAAGAAAACTTTCTAATGAACTGAAGAAACCAGAAATACTATTTTGTGCATTTTTAGAATGCTTTTTAACATCGACACCTTTCAATTTGTCGGATACATTATCATAACCTTCTTTTATTTTTTTTTCAATATTAGAAAGATTAATCGGCTCGCCTTTCATAGATAGCTTTTCTGCAGTAGTTTTTGCTTCCGGTATCAATATCCAAAGGATTATATATACTAGAATTAACCAACCCGTTGAAAATATGGTAAAGAGTATCCAAATAACTCTTATCCAAATCACCTCTACGTTAAGATAATGCGCCATACCTGCACAAATTCCGCTTATGTATGCACTATCTCTGTCACGATATAATTTCTTTTCTGCATTCGCAGATTTATAAGAATTGGTATTTTCTTCTTCAGATAGATTATAATCCTCTGGTTGTCCCATTACTTTTATGACCTCTTCAACGTCTGAAGTGTTTATTACTTGCTTATCTGAGATCATTCTCTCTATAAATAACTCAGCTATTCTAGCTTCTATGTCCTGAATAATCTCGTCACAACTTTCTTCTTCAGAAAGATATATTCTAATATCATCAAGATATTTCTTAAGTATCCTGTAAGCATACTCATCAATATGAAATATTTGATTAGCAATGTTTATGTCTAAAGTCTTATTCATAATAATTAGTTTTGCTTTGTAATAGTTTTTACTGATATCTGTAGGTTCTTCCAAGATTCAGAAAGTTCGCTAAGAAACGTTTTACCATCATCTGTAAGTTTGTAATATTTTCTTGGCGGTCCTCCTGTAGATTCTTCCCATCTGTACTCTAGAAGGCCTGAGTTTTTTAGTCTAGTCAATAATGGATATATAGTACCTTCTACAACAATCAATTCTGCCGCTTTTAGTTCTTCAAGTATTTCTGCAACGTAAGCATCATTATTTTTGAGGACAGAAAGAATACAATATTCAAGAATTCCTTTACGCATTTGAGCTTTTGTATTTTCAATATTCATTATGCCTTTTTTTAAAAAAATATCACATATAGTAATATTTTAAACAAAGATACATACATTAGAAGTTACTTTGTATTACATAGTAGTAAATATTAAGATATAATTAACACATCGGATGAATGTAAAAAAAGAAATCAATCCTTTATATTTACAAAAATTGATAGATCGTGAATCCAACTAAAATCAACACTTTCCTATTCTTTAAACTACCTTCTGCATGGCTCTGTGGGGTTAGATTAAAAACAATAACCAATAAGCAATCTCAGGTTTCTGTGCGTTATAAATGGATAAACCAAAACCCTTTTAAGAGTATGTACTTTGCTGTCCAAAATATGGCTGCTGAATTAAGTACTGGCGCACTCGTAATGCAAATTATCAAAAACCAGAATAAGAAAATCTCCATGTTGGTAGTAAAAGCAGAATCAAAATATTTTAAAAAAGCAACCGGAAAAATTAATTTTAAATGTGAAGATGGGCTATTGGCTCAGCAGATGATCACCAAAAGTATTGAAGAAAGTAGTCCTCAGGTGTTTGAAATGACATCAAAAGCTTATAATTCTTCTTACGAAATCGTTTCCGAATTCAAGTTTACCTGGAGTGTTAAACCAAAAAATTGATGTAGACAATTTTTCGACACGCTAACTAGATAAAAACAGCACTAACTTGATAAGTGTCAGATTTTATCAGTTTTACATTACATATGAATTAAAGCTAAAGGTTCATCCATTAATTTTGTATAAAATTCAGAGACATGGCAGATTCCAGAACCTATGCCGGTAAATTCATCAATAAAATTAATGAAAGAGTAAATTGGCAAAGTCATTTTACCTTATTCTTACTCTCTTTAATAATGGCCTTTGGATTATTTTATATTGTCAGTGATCCAGAATTTACAGAAACGCAAAACTATGTGTTGTTCATATTGTTTTTTTCAATTGCCTTATGGGTGACTGAGGCAATTCCACCGTTTGCCGTAGGAATTTTAATAATAGGTTTTCTGGTGTTCAGTATAGGTAATGATGAGCCTGAAAATGTTAAGCAATATGTCCAGACGTGGTCAGATAGTGTGATTTGGCTTTTTTTAGGTGGTTTTTTCCTGGCAGAAGGCATGAAAAAAACAGGCTTAGATAAAGATCTTCTTAAGATCACTATTCCCAAGTTTGGTAACAGATCAGACATCATTCTTCTTGGATTAATGATGCTAACGGCTGTGCTGTCTATGCTGATGAGTAATACTGCTACAACAGCCATGATGATTGCTACAATAACGCCTATATTGAAATCTTTAGGCTCACAGGCTCCATTGTCTAAAAACTTATTAATTGGTATTCCTGCAGCTGCATCTGTAGGAGGTATGGGTACAATTATTGGTTCGGCACCCAATGCCATAGTCGTTGGTGCATTAGAAGGTATTGGTATTCAAATTTCTTTTTTAGAGTGGATGCTATTTGGAATTCCTATAGCGCTTATTCTTATTCTTGTGTTTTGGTATGTTTTATTAAAAAAGAACCCTATTAAGACCAAAACCATGCAGCTGGATTATTTGTTTAAGAATTCTATAAAGGAGCGTATGCCTCATAAACACGCCTTGTTGCACAAAAGAATTACGCTTGTCATATTAATTCTTACATTAGTTTTATGGTTGACTTCAGGCTTCACAGGTATTCCTGTTGCGGTGGTCTCAGGCGTGCCAATCGTTGCTCTTACCATGTTTTCTATCATAGAATCTGATGAAGTGAGAGCTCTACCATGGGACACATTAATGCTTGTTGCCGGTGGTTTAGCCTTAGGTCTTGCAGTACAGGAACAGGGCTTAGCTCAGTACTTTGTAAGTTTGATTCCCGCTTCCGATATCAATCTTTATTTTCTATATGTATTGTTTGGATTATTTACGGTCGTTTTTTCTAATATCATGAGTAATACAGCGACAGCAACAATTTTTATCCCGATTGCTATTTCCCTTATTATGTCTATCGATGCTTCAAATGCCATTACTCTACCGATGATTATTGGTCTTTCAGCTTCTTGCGCATTACTCTTACCGGTTTCAACACCGCCAAATGCTATTGCTTTTAGTACTGGCATGTTAAAACAATCAGATTTTAGATTTGGTGGAATATTTGTAGGATTGCTTGGCCCATTTGTAGTTATATTATGGTCTTTGCTAATGGTTGGTTTGTTTTATTAAATATTTCTTAATTACATTAGATACAAGATTTCAAATTTAATAAAGCTCTATTTTTGTTTCAAATTAATTAACCAATGAGACTATATCTAATAGTAATGCTATTCTGCGGCTTTTTTTTGACTTCTTTTTCTCAGCAAAAAAGTCAAAACGAGGAAAAATTAGACGTTAATGTCAATTACGAATCTTATTTCAAACTTCCAAGAACTTCTCTTTATCTTCATCTTAATAAAAGTAGTTATTTAAGAGGAGAAAATATTTGGTTTCAAGGTTATGCTTATAGCAGGCAAATTCAGAAGTTAGATAAATCTACCAGAAATATTGAGGTTGGTATATACGATAACGATGGTAATTTAAAAGATAGCAAATTATTTCTTGCCATTGATGGTATATTTAGTGGTCAAGTCTCAGTTGACTCTACCTACAATGACGGAGAATACTATTTAAAAGCTGAAACCAATTACATGAAAAATTTTGAAGAGGATTATTCTCATCTTCAAAAATTTGAAATATTGGGAGAGGAATCTACTACCCAAGTCAAGAGTCTGAGGGCGTTTGACTTACAAGTGCTTCCGGAAGGAGGACAAATAGTAGTAGATTGTAAAAGTACTCTTGGAGTAAAATTAATTAATCAGAATGGACAAGGAGTGAGTTTTACTGCGGAATTGCTTGAAGATGAAAAATCAATTTTTAACTTTACAAGTAACAAATTTGGTCACGCCAAAGTAGATCTTGTTCCAAGAAGTGGGAAAAATTATTCAGTTAAAGTTATACTGCCAAATGATGATACAATTGTAAAGAGAATTGATAATATAAAGCAAAATGGTTTCGTACTAAGTGTAAACAACATCTTGCCTAAGCAGTCCATTCTATACGTTGCTTCTAATCTTAGTGAAGAGATGTTTAAGAAATTAAATTATTCTAAACTAATGATTCATCAAGAAGGAAAACATTTTGAGATACCACTTCAATTTGCTAACAAGAAGGTTGAAATAACAAAATCAATAAGAAAAGATCAGCTTTTTGAAGGAATCAATACTGTAACACTTATTATAAATGACAAACCAATAGCTGAGCGATTAATTTTTAATAGAAAAAGCACCTTAAATTCTTCTGATGATATAGTAGTTAAAAAGTTGTCCAAAACTAATAGAGACTCTATAAATCTTCAATTAAACATCCCAAAGCTGCAATCCAATTCTAACTTAAGTATTTCAGTCCTACCTGAGGGAACAATCTCATACGTTAAAAATCAAAATATTTCTTCTGCATTCTTAATTGATCCTTTTGTAAATGGCCATATAGAAGATAAGACTTATTATTTTACCAATCCTGATAGGAGAGTTGATTATGATTTGGATTTACTGCTTATGATCCAGGGTTGGAGCAAATATACCTGGGATAATATGTTGTCAAAACCACCAGAATTAAAATACTTGAAAAGAGATGGGTTAACTCAAAATATAAATTTAAATGGTAGAGTTCCGAATAGAGCTACTAAGCTGTTACTATACAGCACAATATTTAACCAGAACGTAGTTTTAGATCTGGATGGAAAAGATAATTTCAAATTAGAAAATAGATATCCTTTAGTTGGAGAGAAAATCGAAGTATCATTAATTACAGATAAGGAAAAATTTTTACAACCTAATTTTGTTGTAGGTACGGAATTAGATTTTGGTTTAAAAGATTTAAGCAAATCAGAACTATTGCCCTCTATTTTAAGTCGGAGGGCTTTAAAGTTAGAACTTGACAATACTAAACTGTACTCAAACTTCATGAAAGGTGAATTGCTGAATGAAGTCATTATAAAAGCCGAAAAAGAGGAGCAGAAGAAAGAAAATTATGCAACAAGTTTTAAGGATAACACCGCTACTGTAGACGAAGACTTTGCAAATACTTATCCATTTTTATCTGATTATCTCAGCACAAAAGGCTATATAGTAAGAGATAGTCCCGGTTCGTTTATTATAAGGCCTCAGTCTAGAATTTCCCTGCAAGGAAGAAACTCACCAGTAATTTTTTTAAATGGAATTTTACTTAATGACTTTAGTATTTTAGGAGGGAGCAGAACTTCAGACTATGAAGAAATATATGTAGATAGAAGTGGGTATGGAGCAGGTGTTCAGGGGGCAGCTGGTGTAATAAGATTACAACAACGTATAGACGCACTATTTACTGGTGATGGTAATACACAAACAGAACTGCCCTATTCAGAATACAAGCTTGAAAAAGGATTTGAAGTACCTAAGCAATTTTATATGCCTGAATATTCCTTTTACCAGACTGATTCTTTCAAGCAAATTGGTACAATAGGCTGGTTTTCAAATATGAAAATGGATGCTAACGATAGTCTAAATCTTAAGATTTTTGATACAGGTTTGAAAAAACTCATGCTTTACATCGAAGGTATATCAGAAGATGGAAAATTGATAAATATTGAGAAGCCCATAAGTTTGTAATACAGATAGAAAAATTCGGTTAACTGAATGAGATTCTTCATTTAGTTATTGGTACAGTTGTTCTTAATTTGTTGAGAGATATTAAGTTATGAAAATTAATTTTTCTATTTTAATAACTGTTTTATGTTTTCAATTAGGATTTGGACAAAAACAATCTATAAATATTTCAGCCACTTTTGATAAATATTTTGATATCCCAAGACAGTCTTTGCATGGTGTTAGATCATCGGATTTAGCAATTTTAAGAAATGCTACAATGACTGATTTTGAAGAGGTTTTTGTAGATAGATCTGACTATAATATGAGATTTCAAGGTGCAAATGGTGTGATTAGGTTAGAAACTTGACGCATACCAATTTTTACCAGATCTTCTGTCAATAAGAATACTACTGCTACAAAATATTTTGAATACACAGTTGTTCAAGGCTTCGAGCCCCCAAAAAAATTCAATAATCCCAAATATATTTTTTATCAAACTGAATCTTTTAAAGATACAGGAACAATAGCCTGATTTCCAGAAGTTATACTAGAGGCTGGAGAAACTATTCAGCTTTCTATTTTAGATATAAAACGAAAAAGTATTAAACTTTTCGCAGAAGGCATTACCGAAGAAGGCACTTTAATCAATATTGAAAAACAGATTAGTTTTTAAAACTAAATTTTCGCATTAGAATAATCACCTCTGGCATAAACTTTGGTCTTGTACATAAAATAAAGCTCATGAAGTCATCTGTATTAATTCTATTCCTGGTTTTCTCATTCAATTTCACTTTTGCACAGGATACTATTTCAGATCAAATAAGCTCGTCAGATTCTTACCAAGACTACTTCAAACTTCCCAGAAAATCATTATACCTTCATCTTAATAAAAGCAGCTATCTAAGGGGTGAAAAAATATGGTTTCAAGGTTACGCTTACAACCGAAAGACTCAAAACTTAGATTTAGATACAAGAAATGTAAAAGTAGGTCTGTACAACGACGCTGGAGAAGTTTTAGACAAAAAACTTTTTCTCTCCATAGGTGGATTATTTACTGGTCAAATTTCTATAGACTCAACTTTTACAGATGGTGAGTATTATTTAAAAGCAGAAACCAACTACATGAAAAACTTTAAAGAAGATTATGCTCATGTACAAAGGTTTGAAGTTTTAGGAGAGGAATTAAAATATAGCAATGCCCGCAAGAGAGCTTTCGATTTAAAATTACTGCCAGAAGGTGGTACTTTGGTGTATGGATGTAAGGGTAACTTAGGTCTAAAATTGATAAACCAAAATGGCCAGGGCATCAGATTCGATGCTGAATTGTATGAAAATGAGAATTCTATTTTCACCTTTTCCAGTAATTCATTTGGCCATGCAAGTGTCAACTTTGTACCATCTGAAGAAAACAACTACACGGTTGAACTAAAACTACCGGATGGAAATACGATTCGGAAAGATGTTGAAGATATAGAAAAAGAGGGCTTTGTTTTAAGCGTTAATAATCTATTACAGGATAAAACCATTATTAATGTTTCTACTAATTATGAGTCTTATGTTTCAGCGGATACAAAATTGATGATACATCAGGAAGGAAAATACTTTGAAGTTCCTTTAGAAATCAAGACCAAAAAATCAACTATTTCAAAATCCATTGACAAATCGAAATTATTTAAAGGCGTAAATACGATTACTTTTCTAGTGAATGACAAACCAATTGCAGAGCGATTAATTTTCAATAGAACTAAAGTTTTGGGCAGTTCCGATGATATTCAAGTATCGCTGGTACCAAAAACTAATAGAGATTCTATTAATCTAAATTTAAATATAGCAGGTTTAAAGAAAAGTTCAAATTTAAGTATTTCGGTGTTACCAAAAAACACGATTTCTTATGTAAAAAATCAAAACATTTCATCTTCATTTTTGTTAGACCCTTTCGTAAATGGCCACGTGGAAAATAAGACTTACTATTTTAAAAATGCCAATAGGAGAGTAGATTTCGATTTAGACCTATTACTAATGATACAAGGCTGGAGCAAATATAAATGGGATAACATCAAAAAAAATGCACCTCAATATGCCTTTAAAGAAGAAGAAGGCATAACTCAAAATGTGATCATTAATAGTCGAATTAGACGGAAGTTTGAAAAGTTTTTAGTTTATGGAACTATTTACAATGAAGCTAAGGTTTTTAATCTTGACGATGATTCAGAGTTCATTTTAAAAAACAGATATCCATTTATTGGTGAAAAAATGGAGTTCTCATTCATCACAAAAAAGCAGGATTTTGAAAAGCCGGAGCTTGATATAGAGGCAGATTTAAACCTAGTCTCTAATACTTTACCAGAGTCACAAAGGCCAGCTTCACTTTCAAAGCTAAGATCTATTAAGTTGGACTTGAGTAATGAACAACTATATTCTAGTTTTCTAAGAGGAGAGCGTTTGGAGGAAGTTACCGTTGAATCCAAAAATAATGAAATAGAATCCGAAAATTTCGCAACCAGTTTTAAAGATAATACGGTTACTGTAGATGAAGATTTTGCCAATACATATGCTTTCCTGTCTGATTATCTTAGTACCAAAGGCTTTATAGTAGGTGATGTTGCTGGATCTTTCAGTATAAGGTCTCAATCAAGAATTTCTTTACAGGGAAGCAATGCACCAACTATTTTTTTAAATGGCATCCTGCTTAACGATATTAGTATACTAGCAGGTAGCAGGACTTCAGACTATGAAGAAATTTTCGTAGACAGAAGTGGTTATGGTGCAGGAGTTCAAGGCGCAGCTGGTGTAATAAGATTAAAACAAAGAACTGATGCCTTATTTACAGGTCAGGATAGAGAAGAAGAAGAAACCTTTTCACAACATGAGGTAAAAAAAGGTTTTGAGCCACCAAAATTATTTTACACGCCTGAATATGCTTTCTTCCAGACAGAATCATTTCAGCAAATAGGGACTATTGGCTGGTTCCCAGATGTCAAAACTAGTCCTGAAGAGTCTTTTGATCTCCAAATTTTTGACACTGGCCTAACTGAGATGACCCTTTTTATTGAAGGTATAGCTAGGGACGGAAGTCTTATAAATATCACAAAAGACATTAATTTAGAAGAAGAAAAAGAGAAAGGACTGGATTTTAGTGTGCTTCAATCTTACTTCGATTATTTTGATTTGCCAAGAGAATCCTTATACCTACATTTAAATAAAAGCAGTTATTTAAGAGGAGAAAACATCTGGTTTCAAGGCTACGCTTACAACCGAAAAACTCAAAATCTCAATAAGGATACCAGAAATGTTGAAATAGGGGTTTATGATGATAATGGAAATTTGTTGGATAAAAAACTATTCCTTTCCAGAGAAGGTTTATTTAAGGGTCAAATAGAAATAGACTCAACTTTTACCGATGGAAATTACTACTTGAAAGCCGAGACCAATTACATGAAAAACTTTAAGGAAGACTACGCTCACGTCCAAAATTTTGAAGTCATCGGCGAAGAACAAGTCGAACAAAAACAAATACTAAAAGATTTTGATTTACAAGTACTTCCCGAAAGCGGTTACAGCGTGTTAAATTGTAAAAGTAATCTTGGGGTAAAGCTTTTAAACTCCAATGGTTTAGGCGTGGAGTTCAAAGCGACTTTGTATGAGGATGATAAACCAAAAGTAGACTTTGAAAGTAACACCTTCGGAATGGCAAAAGTTGAATTTTTGCCCAAGGAAGGTAAAACCTACAAGCTGAAAGTGACTTTGCCAAACGGAGACATAATTGAAAAATCCATCGAAGACATTAAGCAATATGGATTTGTAATTAATGCAAACGTCATAGAATCCGAAGAAAAAAAAATTGTGAACGTATCTTACAACTTGCCTGATGAATTTGAAGACCAGAAAAACAATTTTACTTTAATGGTTCATCAGGAAGGGAAACACTTTAATATTCCAATTGAAATAAAATCAAATAATGCTGAGATACCTATAGTTATTGAAGAAAGTAAATTATTTTATGGTGTAAATACCTTAACTCTATTCAAAAATGATAAACCAATTGCAGAACGATTGATTTTTAATGACAAGAAAACCCTAAGCAATTCTAATGATGTTGAATTAAATTTTGTTGAGACCAAAGCTTTGGATTCTTTAGCACTGAAATTATCCTTAAATAACATCAAAAGTGCAGCAAAACTAAGTATTTCAGTCTTACCATCAAAGACGATATCTTATGTGAAGAATCAGAATATCTCAAGCGCCTTTTTACTAGACCCTTTTGTGCAAGGTTATATAGAAAACAAGCCTTATTACTTCACAGAACAAAATCAGAAAACCAGACACAATTTAGATCTATTGCTTTTAACTCAAGGCTGGAGTCAATACGAATGGGATACTGTTTTCGATAAGGCACCGAAAGTAAAATATTTTCGCCTAAATGGTATTTCTCAGGAAATCACAATTAATGACAAAATACCGGGACGGGTAAATCAAATACTATTTTGGGGTGATGATACCAATGATAGCAACGTTATAAATATCAATGAAAATTTCAACACCTATACGCTCTATGAAAGATTTCCCTTAGTTGGTGATACCCTCGAAGTCTCTTTTGTAGATAAAAAACAAAGATTCATAAAACCTGACCTGAGTATTAATAATGGGATTCTATTTGGAGAAGATCCGTTATTGTCACATCAGCTTTTAAAACCCATATCTAATCTTAGGAATATAAAACCGGAGTTGTCCAATGATAGAATTTATGACAATTTTATGGATGGAGAAATTTTAGATGAAGTTGTCATTGAAGCAGATCCAAAATGGAAAAAAAACACCTTTTCGCGCTGGATGGAAAGTGATTGGGGAGAATACACAGAGTTTGACGAAGATTTAGTGACAAGATTTCCTACTTTATTAGAATACTTAGCGACAAAAAATTATTATAGAGTCGGAGATAGAATAGCAGATAGACCGATAGCTACTGAGAAAACTAGATATCCGGCTGTTTTTCTAAATGGACTTAAATTAAGAAACCTTGACATATTATTTGTTACTAGAACTCAGGATTTTGAAGAAATATACATAGATCGTAGCTGGTTTTTTCAAGGTGTGATAACCCTCTGGTGGAGAAAAACACCTCTATTCAACGATTTTGATGATGTTTATCCACTTGCCAGAATTGTTATGGAAAATGGCTTTGAGCCCCAAAAAGACTTTTACACACCAAAGTATAAGTTTTTTAATACCCCTGTTTTTGAGCAATCAGGTACTATAGCCTGGTTTCCGGAAGTTTCGTTAGAGGTTGGAGAAACTATCAAACTTGCGATTCTGGACACCAAACAAAAGAACATAAAATTGTTCATAGAAGGCATCACCGAAGATGGTTCATTAATCAATGTTGAAAAGATACTTGAAAATAGATAAATTAAAATTCAGATGTAAAATGAAATTTAATCGACTTATATTTACCCTGAGTCATTTGAAGTGAAAATGCAGAATCAGCCAAGAAGACTAGCTGATTTTGTTTATCTCTCGCAAGATATTTAGCTTTGACTCTTTTAAATTCTAAAAATTCCTCGCTTTTTTCATCTTCAACCTCAATCCAGCAAGCCTTATGTACATTTACATTTTCATAAGTACACTTTGCCCCATATTCATGTTCGAGTCGGTATTGAATAACCTCGTATTGAAGTGCACCAACTGTTCCTATAATTTTTCTATTGTTCAGCTCCAAAGTAAAGAGCTGTGCTACACCTTCATCCATCAATTGACTGATACCTTTTTCTAATTGCTTGGATTTCATCGGGTCAGCATTGTTAATGTACCTGAAGTGTTCCGGTGAAAAATTGGGAATACCTTTGTACATCAGTTGTTCACCTTCGGTTAATGTATCGCCTATTTTGAAGTGTCCTGTATCGTGCAAACCTACAATATCACCTGGATACATTTCATCTACAATTTGTTTTTTCTCAGCAAAAAAAGCATTAGGGCTGGAGAACTTTAAGGATTTCCCGTGTCTGACATGTAGATAATTCTTATTGCGTTCAAATTTTCCTGAAACCACTTTCACAAATGCGAGTCGGTCTCTGTGCCTTGGGTCCATATTGGCGTGAATTTTAAATACAAATCCAGTGAATTTATCTTCATCTGGTTTCACTTCTCGAGTATCACTCATTTTCGCTCGTGGTGATGGTGCGATTTCTATAAAGCAATCCAGTAATTCTCTTACGCCAAAATTGTTAAGCGCAGAACCGAAAAAAACGGGTTGCAATTCACCGCTTTTATAAGCATTGACATCAAAATCTGGATAAACACCAGTTGCCAGCTCCACTTCTTCTCTAAGGTTTTCTGCGGCTTGTTCACCGATAAGGGTGTCCAATTCAGGTGTGCTGAGATCTTTTATTTCAATGGTATCTTCAATATCTTTTCTGGGATCGCCTGTAAACAGATTGATGTTACTTTCCCAAATATTATAAATTCCTTTAAAGTCATATCCCATTCCAATCGGAAAACTTAATGGCGTAACTTTAAGATCTAGTTTTTGTTCAACTTCATCCAGTAATTCAAAAGCATCTTTTCCTTCACGGTCAAGTTTGTTGATGAAAACAATCATCGGGATGTTTCGCATTCTACAAACTTTCACCAATTTCTCCGTTTGTTCTTCAACCCCTTTAGCAACATCAATCACAACAATAACACTATCGACTGCTGTGAGAGTTCGAAAAGTATCCTCTGCAAAATCCTTGTGACCAGGAGTATCCAGAATATTGATCTTGTTGTTTTTGTATTCAAACCCTAAAACAGAAGTCGCCACAGAAATTCCACGCTGACGTTCTATTTCCATAAAGTCACTGGTGGCTCCTTTCTTTATCTTATTAGATTTTACAGCACCAGCTTCCTGAATAGCGCCTCCAAACAATAATAATTTTTCAGTTAAGGTGGTTTTACCTGCATCCGGGTGAGATACAATCCCAAACGTTCGTCTTCGGTTGATTTCGTCTTTAAATTTCATGCTGCAAAAATAATTTTTTAAGCTGAATAGACTTGAGAGCGATAAATTCTTTTTTATTGAAAATTTAATTCAAAAAAACCAAAAAATTTAACATTACTGCTGATAGCAAGAATATATAATTTAATTTTGCAAAGAAAGCGAAAATATGAATTCGTATTCAAAAATTCAGTTTGAAGGCTTTACTTACGACGATGTCCTTCTTGTCCCAAATTACTCAGAAGTTTTACCACGCGAAGTCTCCATCGAGACCAAGCTGTCTCGAAATATCAGCTTAAATGTTCCTATCATTTCAGCAGCCATGGATACGGTGACCGAATCCAGAATGGCCATTGCTATAGCTCGTGAAGGTGGAATAGGTGTTTTGCACAAAAACATGACCATTCCGGAGCAAGCCGCAAAGGTTCGCAAAGTGAAACGTGCCGAAAGTGGAATGATCATTGATCCGGTTACACTTCATGTAAAGGCGACGGTACAAGATGCCAAGAATTCGATGAAAGAGCACAGTATTGGCGGGATTCCTGTGGTGGATGAAAATAATAAACTTTTGGGCATCGTTACCAACAGAGATTTAAGATTTGAAACCAATGATGATAAAGCGATTACAGAGGTGATGACCAAAGAAAATTTGGTCACTACAGATGAAGGAACCTCTTTAAAACAAGCTGAAGTTATTCTCCAGAAATATAAAATTGAAAAATTACCTGTTGTTAAAGGTGATAAAGAATTGGTGGGTTTAATCACTTTTAGAGACATTACAAAGTTGACTCAAAAGCCATTGGCCAATAAAGACCAATTTGGAAGATTAAGAGTTGCTGCTGCTATTGGCGTTACATTTGACGCCTTAGAGCGTGCCGAAGCACTTATAAAAGCTGGTGTTGATGCGATTATAATAGATACGGCTCACGGCCATACCAAAGGCGTGGTTTCTGTGCTGAAAGAGGTAAAAGCAAAATATAATGATGTCGATGTGATTGTTGGAAATATAGCAACTGGTGAAGCAGCAAAATACCTCGTTGATGCAGGAGCAGATGCCGTGAAAGTTGGTATTGGCCCAGGTTCAATTTGTACAACTCGAGTTGTGGCTGGTGTTGGTTTTCCACAACTTTCTGCCGTTATGGAAGTTTATGAAGCCCTAAAAGATACCGATGTGCCGATTATAGCCGATGGTGGGATTCGCTATACTGGAGATATACCTAAAGCGATTGCAGCTGGCGCAGATTGTGTAATGTTAGGTTCTCTCCTTGCAGGAACCAAAGAATCACCGGGTGAAACCATAATTTATGATGGTAGAAAATATAAATCGTATAGAGGAATGGGATCTATAGAAGCCATGAGCAAAGGTTCAAAGGATCGATATTTTCAAGATGTTGAAGATGATATCAAAAAATTGGTCCCTGAAGGTATTGTTGGTCGTGTGCCTTATAAAGGTGAATTATTTGAAAGTATGAATCAATTTATTGGTGGTTTAAGAGCTGGAATGGGATATTGTGGTGCTGGCTCAATTAAT
>Ga0207419_1001477_pt1 | contig 17571 bp, 12 predicted proteins | sample ElkSloMetagenome_4_FD_184723 | JGI IMG/M metagenome (GOLD analysis project Ga0207419, IMG submission 184723) | Hot spring microbial communities from Elkhorn Slough, Monterey Bay, USA - MD2A (version 2) | ecosystem: Environmental > Aquatic > Marine > Intertidal zone > Estuary: Microbial mat ...
TTTTAGAAGGAGGTTTAGAAAGAAATTTGAAGATCGCCGAAATTCTAAATAGAGTATGACCTCTAGTCTGGTTATTATTGTAATTACCTTAATCCTTTCCGCTTTTTTTTCCGGAATGGAAATCGCCTACGTATCCTCTAATAAAGTGTATGTCGAGATTGAAAAAAAACGTGGTGATTTTTTAGGACAATTGCTAGAACGCCTAACGGCCAAACCGTCCAAATTTATAGCCACGATGTTAATAGGTAATAATATTGCTCTAGTCATTTACGGTTTTAAAATGGGCGATGTCTTGGTAAAGTGGTTTCAGTCCTTACAGTTAGAATATCCGTTTCTAGAATACATGCTTACCGACCTTCAGCTATTAAGCCAAACGGTAATTTCTACCTTAGTAATTCTTATTACTGCTGAGTTTTTACCTAAAGTTTTTTTTCAAATTTATGCCAATTCTCTACTAAAAATTCTGGCCTTACCAGCCTATATCTTTTATCTACTATTTACGGGAATTTCTGATTTTGTAATCTGGCTTTCTAATATGGTATTAAAATACATTTTTAAAGCCCCAGATAAAGATGCCGTATTGGCCATGACCAAAGTAGACTTAGGAAATTACATTAGTGAGCAAATGGAAGCTGTAGAAGATCACGAAGAAGTTGATAGCGAAATACAGATTTTTCAGAATGCTTTAGACTTTTCGGGAGTGAGGGCCAGAGCGGTTATGGTGCCAAGAACAGAAATCACCGCTGTAGAAGTCTCAGAGTCTATAGAAAATTTAAGACAGTTATTCGTGGCTTCGGGACACACAAAAATCATTGTCTTTAGAGACAATATTGATGACATTCTAGGATACATCCACGCTTTTGAATTATTTAAAAAACCTAAAGATCTCAAATCCATTATCATACCTGTGAGTTTTGTGCCTGAGACCATTAAGATAAAAGACGTTCTCAATTTATTAACCAAAAAGCGCAGAAGTATAGCGGTAGTGATAGACGAGTATGGCGGCACCTCTGGTATTATGACGGTCGAAGATATCATCGAAGAGTTATTTGGCGAAATTGAAGATGAACACGATACCATAGCCTTAATTGAACAGCGGCTCGCTGAAGACACTTACAAGCTATCAGCGCGTTTGGAAGTAGACTACCTCAATGAAACTTATAAATTAGATTTACCTGAGAGTGAAAATTACGAAACTTTAGGGGGATTAATTACGTATTACGCAGAGCAAATTCCACAAGTAGGGGAAGCTATTCTAATCGAAGATTTTAAGTTTACGGTACTAGAAGGGTCGTCGACAAAAATCAATGTGGTTAAGCTTAAAATATTAGCCAAAGATTAAAGGATAACCACCTTAATAAAAGCAGACTTCTGCTTTTATTATTTATGAGAAAATACTATTTTCGCAACCTTATTTATTCAAACTAAAACACTACAATGGCAGTTTTAAATAAAATTAGACAACGATCGGTCGTCTTAATAGTAGTAATTGCAATGGCATTATTTGCTTTTGTTATTGGTGATTTGTTCCGAAATTCAGACGCGTTTTCCAATTCACCTCAAGACGTGATTGCGACTGTAAATGGCAAGGACATGACCCGTAATGAATTCATGGTAAAAGTAAAAAATTACCAAGATAGAGTAGGAGGGTCGCAAACTTCCACTCAAGCTATGAATACCATTTACAATCAAGAGTTAAGACAATTGATACTAGAATCAGAGTTTGATAAACTCGGGTTGTCTGTAGAAACAGACGAAATTCGCGACTTGTTAAGAACAAGTTTTTCGTCTTATCCAGAATTTCAAGATGAAAATGGCAATTTTGATGTGAGTAGACTTAATGCTTTTATTGCCAATCTTAAAGACGTTCAACCAGACCCTGTACCGTTAGGTAACTTTCAGGTGAATTACGAAAGTTGGACCAACAACGAGCAAATTATTGCATCTAACGCGATTCAGCAATCCTATTACAATATGATTAAGGCAGGCATTGGCACTACAATACCCGAGGCTAAAGCTGAATATGTTGGTGAAGCAAAAACTGCAGATATTAAGTACGTTCAAATTCCCTACACGACAATTCCAGATAGTACTATACAAGTTAAAAAATCGGATGTTGAAGCTTATATGAAAGAAAACGAGAGTACCTACAAAGTAGATGCATCTCGAGAAATCGTTTATGTAGAGTTTGAAGAAGTGGCCTCTAAGACCGATGAAGAAGCTATTAAAGCTAATCTTATGAGTCTTTTAGAAGATCGTGCAGAGTACAACAATGCCACAGAAAACACAGATACCATCGCAGGATTTAATACAACAGATGATGTAGAGAATTTTGTCAATGCCAATTCAGACCTTAAATTTCAAGATAAATATTTAAGAAAGTCCGAATTGCCTTCTAACATTGCAGATACCCTAATGACCTTATCGGTTGGTGAAAATTATGGTCCGTACCGAGACCAAGGGTATTTTAAAATTACTAAGATCATAGATAAAGAGGAGCGACCAGATTCTGTTAAAGTAAGACATATTTTAATCCCATATGCAGGGACGACAAGAGCCGATGCGTCAGTGACTAAAACGAGAGCGGAAGCAGAAGCGACTGCAGATAGTATTTATAAGGTCGTAAAAGACAACCGCTCTAAGTTTGTAGATTTATTAGAACTATCTTCAGATAAGGTGAGTAATGAAAAAGAAGGGGTGATAGAGTTTGCTTATAATTCATCTTTTGCACCAGAATTTAAGGCCTTTTCTTTTGATAATGAAACCGGTGCAATTGACGTTGTAGAAACTTCCTTTGGGTTTCATGTTATCGAAATATTAGATCAGTCTAACTTTAGCTCAACCATTAAAGTAGCGACATTGGCGCAGCAAATAGAGCCATCTGATGCCACGCTTCAGGATGTATTTAATCGTATGTCTAAGTTTGAAATCGCAGTGAAAGACGCCGACTTTAAGGAAGAAGCCCAAGAGCGCGATTTAAAAGTAAAACCTATTGTGTTTAAAGAATTAGATGAAAATATTCCTGGGCTAGGTAGCCAGAGAGAAGTGGTACGCTGGGCTTTTAGTGATGATACTAGTGTCGGTGAGATTAAAAACTTTCCTATTGCGGGTTTCGGATTTATTGTAGCCAAATTGGTAGAGGTCAATGATGAAGGATTAATGGATGTAGAAGATGCATCGATTACCGCTTTACCAGAAATAAGAAAAGAGAAAAAAGCTGAACTCATAAAAGAAAAAATCAGCGCATCTGCCGTTTCTGAGATTGCTAAAAACCAAGGGCAAAGTGTTAGAACAGCTTCTGCACTTACCATGAACAATACGACCTTATCTGGTGCAGGAGTGGAACCTAAAGTTGTTGGAACTGTTTTTGGCTTAAGTGAAGGCGAAACGTCATCACCAATAGCAGGTGAAAAAGGGGTTTATGTCTTAGAAGTTGTTAAAATGAATGCGGCTACAGAGTTAGAAAATTACACACCTATCATGAATCGTTTAAACACCACGAAACAAAATGTGGTGCAAAGCAAGGTCTATAACGCCTTAAAAAATGCGGCAGAAATCGAAGACAACAGGGCTAAGACGGTTTATTAATTGAAATCGTATGGTATAAAGTAATTTAAAAGGTCTTACAAGTTTGTGAGACCTTTTTTAGTTTTTTCATTAAGAAGTAGTTTTAATCATGTCTTCATAAGGAATAATTACATTGTAACCTTTTTCCTTAAAGTATTGAGTTGGGTTAGAGGTACAAGTAGCTAAAATAAAATCACCTCCCCAAGCCCCCAAGCTTTTTAAATGCCCATTAAAATCGTTAAATAAGGCCTGTTTTACTGTAGGTTGCTCTATTATTTTAGAAATAAGAGCTTCGTGCTTATCTAAGAGTAGATTAAAGCTGCCAAGCGATGAACTCTTAAAGAGCGCTAAAGTAATTGTATTTATAGCGGCAATGTCATTCTCTTGAATAGTTTGCTTTTTACGATAGTTGGCAATACCACTTCGACTGTTTTGTTTGGTGTTGAGATACACAAAATACAAATGTTCTTTAAAATCTGGATGGAACACCATCGGCGTGATTTTTGGACAATGAGAAGAACTACGTTCGTAAATAAGAGGTGTGTCGTGTTGCGCACAGGCTATATCATATCCACTACCTCCAAAGGTCTTTTCTAGCAATTCATAAGGATTAATCTCAGCCCATTGCGCTATGTTATTAATAAGCGTAGATGAGGTGCCTAATCCCCAAAACCGATTAAAGTCCTGATGTGTTTCAATTTTAAAGCCTCCAGAATCTTTTGATAGAAAGTGCGGATTTAGATGTTGTGCCTCTTTTAATATTTCAGTTAAGCGCACAGCAACATCCTCGTCATAAAAGGGATGACTCATACCATCTTCTAACACTTCTAAGCCGTCAATGCTAAGATTAGCTTGAAACCAAAGCTTATTATGTTCGTCATAGCTTTTCCAAGATATAATGAGATGATCTTGGGGGGTTACCTTTAAGTGTTGCTGGTATTTAGTGGGTAAGGCTAAAGCCTTGGCACCGTCTAATACCAGATATTCTCCAGTGAGTAAAAGTTTACCGTTGCTGCTGTAGGTCATATCAAGAAGATCTTAATTCGCTAAGCGCCTCCTTTACGGCGCTATGAGAAACTACGTTAGTCTTAAAATGAGTTATGAGTTGTTTTTTTTCAGATGCATTAGCCTCCAACTGATTAAGAATATTAAGCAAGTGCATTTTCATGTGCCCTTGTTGAATGCCTGTAGTGGTTAAGGACTTTACTGCACCAAAGTTTTGAGCTAAGCCGGCCACAGCAGTAATCATCATAAGTTCTTTGGCAGAAGGATTTTGAAGCATTTGCATTGCAAATTTCACTAAAGGATGTAATTTGGTAAGACCACCTACAGTGCCTAAGGCCAACGGTATTTCAATCCAAAATTTAAAGGTGTCATTATCGATGCTACAATGCGTTAAACTTTTATAAGATCCTGTTCTGGAAGCATAGGCATGAATACCGGCTTCAACAGCTCTAAAGTCATTTCCCGTAGCTAAAACAACAGCATCAATACCATTCATAATGCCCTTGTTGTGCGTTACAGCCCTATAAGGTTCTATTTCTGCTATGGCCACAGCTTGTTTAAATTTTTGAGCAAAATGTAAGGGATTACCGATGTCTTTGCTTTTTAAATCTGCGATAGGGCAAGATACCTCTGCACGTACCAAACAATTAGGCACATAATTAGATAAAATACTCATGATTATTTCCAGTTCGCGTTCCTCATGATTAAATTCGCTATAGTGCTGCGCTTCGGTTTTAAAAGTGTCAGCAAACTGCTCTAGGCAGGAATTGATGAAATTAGCACCCATAGCATCGAGCGTTTCAAAAGCGCAATGCAATTGGTAATAGTTATCTAAGGCATCAGACTTATTTTTAAGGGTAATAGCTGTAATGCCACCACCACGTTGTTCCATGCTTTTTGTAATTGGAGCGGCATCCTTTATAAGTTGCGGTTTAACAGTTTCAAAAAAACGTTCTAATTTCTCTGGATCTCCCTTATAAATAAAATGGACTTGTCCAATTTTGGTCGTAGAGTGTACTTTAGCCTTAAAACCGCCACGGTCTAGCCAAAATTTAGCGGCTTTACTTGCCGCAGCCACAACAGAGCTCTCTTCAATGGCCATAGGTAGCGCTAATAATTCCCCATTAATTAAAAAATTGGGCGCCACGCCTAAGGGTAAGTAGTAATTCGTAATCGTATTTTCAATAAACTCATCATGTAGTTTCTGAAGCGCCTTGTCAGAATTCCAATACGATTCTATAAGGGGTTTTACAGCGGTGTCATTTTCAAAGTAAGTTTTTAAAATCCAGTCTATTTTTTCAGCTTTACTAAGTTTAGAAAAGCCTGAAATGGGTTGTGTCATTGTAATCAATTTATAAAAATCAAAGATACTTAGACTGTTGTTAATATGGCCTAAGCAACAACGATTATTGCCAATTTAGTAGAAATAATAGTACATTTTTGCATAATTTTTAGTAAACTTGGCATTGTTTTGGCTAAAAATTTCTAGGTGAGATGTGTCGCAACTGGCGCAAGATCTTAAAGCTTGTAATTTTAGCCTTTTAATTGTTTTATAAACTCACAGCAATTCATTTTTCTAATATGAATAAGATATTTTACGCTTTCATCTTTTTATTTCTTAGTAGTTACGCAGGTGTAGCTCAGAATCAACAATTAACATTAGAAGCCATTTGGGGTGGACAATTCAGAACTGAAGGTATTCAATCCTTACATGCCTTAAATAACGGAAAACAGTATAGTGTTTTAAATTTTGAAAGATCTAGCAGAAATACAACCATAGATGTTTACAATTACAAAACCTTAGAAAAAGAGAAGACCTTATTATCTTCATCGGATTTACCTGAAATCGATTATTTCACAGCTTATACCTTTAGCAAAGACGAATCTAAAGTATTACTTACAACGAAATCCCAAAGTATTTACAGAAGGTCAAGGTTAGGTGAGTATTATATTTATGATTTTGAAGATCAATCAGTGACTAAAGTGTCTGAAGATATGGTGCAAGAGCCTACGTTTTCACCAGATGGTTCTAAAATAGCCTATGCTAAAGACAATAACCTATATGTAAAAAACTTAGAAACCGGGAAAGTAATGCAATTAACCACAGATGGTGAAAAGAACAAAATCATTAACGGTATTACCGATTGGGTGTACGAAGAAGAATTTAGTTTTGTTAGAGCTTTTGATTGGAATGAAGAAGGAGATCAAATAGCCTTTATTCGTTTTGATGAAACTGATGTTCCCGAATTTTCGATGGATGTTTATGGCGCTAAACTTTACCAAGAGCAACAAGTATTTAAATATCCTAAAGCAGGCGAAGTCAATTCAAAAGTGAGTTTACACCTCTATGATTTAAACACCAATACACTGAAGGATCTTTCGGTGAGTAAAACCTATGAGGATTTTTATATACCGCGCTTAAAATTTACCAATGATCCAGACGTCTTAAGTGTACAATTCTTAAATAGGCACCAGAATGAGTTGGACTTGTGGATGATTAATACAAATAAAAATGAGGCCAAATTAGTCTTATCAGAGACCGATGAAGCCTACATTGATGTCACCTTTAATCTCACATTTTTAGAGGATCATAGTTTTATCTGGACCAGTGAAAAAGACGGGTACAATCATATTTATCATTATGATAAGGCTGGAGAGCTTATTAATAAAGTAACGGATGGCGCTTGGGAAGTGACAAGCTACTATGGTTATGACGAAGATGCTAAACGTATTTTCTATCAATCTACAGAGCAGGGTTCAGTGAATAGATCGGTTTACAGCATTAAATTAAATGGGAAAGGTAAAAAATTGCTGAGTAATGATTTAGGTACCAATAGTGCTGATTTTAGTGCGGATTACACCTATTTTATCAATACTTATTCTAGTACAACGACTCCCTATCGCTATACCTTAAACGACGCAAAAAATGGAGCGGTTTTAAAAACCATAAAAGATAACCAAGATTTATTAGAGCGTTTAGAACCGTACAACTTACCCAAAAAAGAATTAAGTACAATTGAGGTCAACGGCAACACTCTAAACATGTGGATGATTAAACCTGTAAATTTTGATGCCAATAAAACCTATCCGTTGTTTATGTATCAGTATTCAGGGCCAGGATCTCAGCAAGTGGCAAATCGCTGGCATAGCGCTAACGATTATTGGTACATGATGCTGGCACAAAAAGGCTATATAGTCGCTTGTGTAGATGGTAGAGGAACAGGTTACAAGGGTGCTGATTTTAAAAAAGTGACTCAAAAAGAATTAGGTAAATACGAATTAGAAGATCAAATTGAAGCTGCTAAAACCTTAGGGGCAAAACCATTTATTGATGAAGATCGCATTGGTATCTGGGGCTGGAGCTACGGTGGGTTTATGAGTAGCAATGCCTTGTTAAAAGGCAATGATGTGTTTGAAATGGCTATTGCGGTAGCCCCAGTAACAAGCTGGCGTTTTTACGATACTATTTATACCGAAAGGTATATGACAACACCACAGGAAAACCCAAGTGGTTATGATGAAAACTCCCCCATTAATCATGTAGATAAATTAAAGGGCGAATACTTACTTATTCACGGGTCTGGAGATGATAATGTACATGTTCAAAATACTATGCGTATGGTAGAGGCTTTAGTTCAGGCCGACAAGCAATTTGAATGGATGATTTATCCCGACAAAAATCACGGCATTTACGGCGGAAACACGCGGCTTCATTTATATAAAAAAATGACCAATTTCATTGAAAGAACACTCGGTGAACCATCAAATTAAGAATTATCTAGAATCAATCTCAACTAACTAACTCAATAACAATCATGGCAACAGCACTAAAACAGCCACATCAAAAAGAGCTATTTGGCCATCCAGTAGGTCTTTACATTTTGTTTTTTACAGAACTCTGGGAGCGTTTTTCATATTATGGTATGCGTGCGATACTCACGCTTTACATGCTCGCTAAAGTGAGTGATGACAATCCTGGTTTAGGCTGGGATGAAGGAAAAGCCCTTGCCATTTATGGGTGGTACACGATGCTCGTTTACGTCGCCTCTATTCCAGGAGGTATTATTGCCGATAAAATATTAGGCCAGCGCAAATCTGTTATGATTGGCGGTTGGTTGCTGGTGGCCGGTCATGGGGTTCTATCTATTGAACAAAACTGGGCCTTTTATTCAGGATTATTACTAATTATTTTAGGTGTTGGTATGCTAAAACCTAATATTTCAACTATGGTTGGCGGCTTATACCAAGAAGGTGACCCTAGACGAGACAAAGGATTTTCCATTTTCTATATCGGTATTAATGTCGGTGCGGCGGTAGCTAGTATTGTTGTAGGTATTGTAGCAAAAGAGTACGGATGGCATTATGGTTTTGGGTTAGCTGCCATCGGTATGATTATAGGGCAATTGGTATATGTTTACGGCACACGATTTTTAACCCATGTAGGGAGTAAGCCTAAAAAGGTAGAAGCCGGAGATCACAATGTTTCGCTTAACGAGATTTTTGTTCAAATGTTCACCACCAAAAACACCTTGTTGGCCTTAGTGCTACTTACCGTAATTTCCTTGGTGGTGCCCTTAAACTTCATGGAAAAGGAAGTATTGGCATACATTATTTTCTTTCTCTTTTTAACCCTTGTGGTTGGGTTTATGATGACCATTTATCAAGATTTAGAATCAAAAATCCAGAAGGATAGGTATATCGTTTTGCTATTGTCATTTTTAATTGTAATTGTATTCTGGGGAGCTTTTGAGCAAGCAGGCGGGTTACTTAATATTTATGCACAACAGAAAACCGATAGATTTCTACCAGCTTTTGATTATATGATTCCTGCGGCCTTTTTCCAATCTTTAAATCCAACCTATATTATAATATTTGGTTTGCCAGTGGCTATTTTCTGGCAACGCTTAAAAAATAGGGGTAAGGAAGCATCCTCTATTTTTAAAATGGCCGTTGGGGTCATTATAATGGGGCTTGGTTTTGTTTTTATGGTTTTTGCTACAAATCAGTATGCCAATGAAGGCTCGTCAGCTATTTACTGGTTGTTTTTAGCTTATTTACTTCATACTTTAGGTGAGCTTTCAGCCTCACCAGTGGCGCTTTCTTTTATTACTAAATTGGCGCCCGTAAAATATGGCGCCCTAATGATGGGTGTTTATTTTGCGGCCACTGGTCTAGGGAATAAGGTGGCCGGTATTATTGGTGAATCTTCACAAGCCGAACCTATTAGAATTGAATTAAGCGCTCCCCCTAATGAGGTAAAGCCTCTTCTTAAGGACAATCAGGATAGTGTATTTGTTAATAATAAAGCCTTCAGAATAAAAACCCAGGCATTTTTAAGCGATAACACTATTGCTTTTGAAAATGCTGGTATTTCAGAAATATTTAATTTTCAAAGCGACACTTATAGAGAAGAATATATCTCTAGGCTAGAAAATTACAACGCTTCACCTAATGAGAAGTTAGATGTTTTTTTAAGTTTTGACTATAAAGATGAACGTTACGTAGGGCAAATCATAGTAGACCGATTTCAAACGGATTTAGAGTATAGGACCTTTGCGGGGATTACCATATTTTGCGTAATCTTCGGTGTTTTAGTCATTCTTCTTTTAAAACCTCTTAAACGTTTAACACACGGTGCCGAGGATAAAGAAATAGAAGGATTAGAACAGGAAAAATACGAACTAGCAGACGAAGATATCAACTAAAAACCATTCCACCTATGAGTACGACAACATCGAATCAACCTGATTTTTTCGATACAAAAGTCATGGGGCACCCCGCAGGCTTATTTGTATTGTTTTTTACAGAAATGTGGGAGCGATTTTCTTTTTATGGAATGCGCGTGCTACTCGTAAATTTTTTAACTATGGCTGTGGTAAGCTACAATCCCGGTTGGGAGTGGGCACCAGAAAATGCAACAGCCCTTTTTGGCACCTATGCCATGCTTTTATACATAACTCCAATATTGGGGGGTATTATAGCAGATAAACTAACAGGATACAATTGGGCTGTGGTCATAGGTTCTATTATCATGACCGCTGGTCACGCCAGTATGGCTATTGAAACCGAAGCTTCCTTATATATTGGATTGGGATTATTAATTATAGGTACGGGGTTTTTTAAACCTAATATCACTTCTATTATCTCCGAGATGTATAAATTTTTACCAGAAAAGAAAGATGGTGCTTACACCATTTTTTACATGGGTGTAAATGCCGGTGCATTTTTTGGAATGCTACTTTGTGGGTATTTGGCCGAAAAGTTAGGCTGGGCTTATGGTTTTGGACTGGCAGGAGTTTTTATGCTTTTAGGAACGTTTCAGTTTTGGTTGGCAAAACCGCTTTTCGGAAGCGTTGGCGATGTGCCTAAAAATCAAAACACCGACGAGGTTAAGGTAACTCAAGGCGAAATGGAAGATCAGGAAAAGCGAGATGTTGAGAAAACCAATCCGTTTACGCTATTAGATAAAGTCTTAATTGTAATTTCAGCACTAATAGGCTTGGGCTATGCGGTGAACGACCCCATGTCTAAAATTGCAGATATAGATATGTTTTCTTGGGCCGCTCTGCCCAGCATATCAGGTCAGTATGTTGTCGTTTTAATAGGTTTAGCTCTATTTATGGTTTTGGTTATTAGAAGGATTAGCCGATATATAGGTGTGGTTAGAGATCGTATGATAGCATTTATCATTTTTGCGTTTTTTACGGTCTTTTTTTGGATGTGTTTTGAGCAAGGCGCTTCATCGTTAATTATTTTTGCAAGAGACTATGTAGATAGGACCCTAAGTGGTAATGCTGCGATTGCCTTCAACGTCGTAAACACAGCACTAACCGTTATTCCGCTTCTTATTATAAGCTATGTTCTTTATCTTCTTGGGAAACGTACCTTCAAGAAAATACCAGGGTCTAATGTGGTTTTAATTATAACCTTCCTAGGTGTATGGATATTAACGTTATGGATGCTAAATCGTGACTGGAATACAAACGCTTACGAGGTGACATACCAGGCTGTAAAAACCAGAGCAGTAGAAGACGGTAAGCCTCAGACAAATGAGCAAGGAGAGCCTATTTTTAGTTATACCCCAATATCAGAAAACTATGAGATTCAACCACAAGATAATGTGGTAGAAAGAACAGTGCGGTTAGCGGAAACCCACACATTTCAGGTAGGCGAAACCATTCCCATTATCAGCAAGGATAATGTTAATTCTACCTTTGGTTATATCTCCGCCGATAAGGTAAGAGATACACGTCTAAAAGCTGAGGAATTAAATGTTGATAATAAAATTGTGGAAGCAGAGGTAACCGCTATTAAAGATGATGAGATTGAGATCACAGTTTCTTGGTTTAGTATATTAAACTCTTTTTTCATCATTGCCTTTGCGTCTTTCTTCTCCCGTTGGTTCGATAGTAAATACAACCCGCCAGCAACAGTAAAGTACGGTTTGGGACTTATAATAATGGGCCTTGGGTTTGGATTACTTGCTTGGGGCGCCAGCGGTATTCAAGATGGTATTAAAGTAAGTATGGTCTGGCTTATTTTCGCCTATTTGTTTCATACGCTCGGTGAATTATGCTCATCACCTATTGGATTATCTTATGTTAGTAAATTAGTGCCTGCAAGAATGATAGCGCTCATGTTTGGAATGTGGTATTTAGCCATTGCTATTGGTAATAAATTAGCTGCTGTTTTAGGAGGTGAGATAGAAAATATAACCCAAGAATACTCCTTGTCCACTTTCTTTTTAATATTTACCATCGTGCCTTTTATTTTTGGTCTAATCATCATCTCATTAGGTAAAGTGGTCAACAAATTAATGCATGGTGTACGCTAGACCAAATCGTTAAAAGAATCTAAAAACTTAAATAAATTCGTTCTTTTTTGTAAGTTCGGAATAGCTTTTGTTTAGAATAGAATATGATGAAAAAAATATTATTTATACTCGCTGTACTCTTAGCAGTACCAAAAATGAGTGTGGCGCAAGAAATTAATTGGGTCACATTGGAGGAAGCTATTGAGCTTCAAAAGAAAGAACCTAAAAAGATCTTCATGGATGTTTACACCAATTGGTGTGGCCCCTGTAAGCTGCTAGACCGCAAGACCTTTCACAACAAAGATGTGGTAGATTATATCAATGAACATTATTACGCCGTAAAGTTTAATGCTGAAGGCAATAGTTCTATTGAATACAAGGATAAGACCTTTACAAATCCAAATTACGACCCTAAAAAAGCCAATCGTAGAAATTCGGCACACCAATTTGCTAGAGCTTTAAAAGTAAGTGCGTACCCTACCATGGTGTTTTTTAATGAAAAAGGGGATTATATTTCACCAATAACCGGCTATCTTAAACCACAGCAATTAGAACTTTATTTAAAATTGTTCAAGACAGATAAGTATAAAGAAATGACCACTCAAGAAGAATTTAACGCCTATTATAAGGCCTTTACACCAACATTTGTAGAATAATTATTGCCTGTTTTTAAGTATTAAGGCTCCTTTTTCATTGGTATAATGAAAAGGGAGTTTTTGTTTCTTACAAGTAGATTGCCATCGCCTAACATAACTTTTGTAGTTGCTGGCATCGGCGATAATTAATTGGGGTTGTAATCGTGAGATGAGGCGTTCTAAATTTATATCCGGGGATTGGGTTAACAACACATAGCGGGGTTGAAACCTTAGAGGTTCATAAATTCCTAAACTATCAACAACCAATATAAGTTGATCTTGAAAATCATATACTTTTTCTAGTGGTTTCAATCGAAAAGTTTTTATAAAAGCACCCACTTTGTATTGGCTAAACAACTTGGTGGTGCTCATTTGTGTAGAATCTAAATCGTGATAAATAAAAAGGGTTTTATGCCTTTGCTCGCCAATGATGGTATGTCGGCTTCTGTTGAAAACAATAAATTTTTGCTCCTTTGCCGTGTTATACTGCAGAAATAATTCCATCTGAAAAAGCATTATACCGCAAAATGTCATATAAAGCCAAGGTAAATGTTTAACACGGAAGTAATGAAATAAACTTATAAGGACAATGTAAAAGGCCAACACCTGAAGCCAAGAGAAAGGAATATCTTTAAATAAAAAGGATTCAAACTGAGCCACCCAAGTAATAAAATGGCGTAATCCCGTAAGAATGTTATCGTAACTATATAGTAAGAATTCTGGTAATAAATCTAAAACAGCGAGTAGAATGACTAAAATGCCCAAACCTAAAATAATGCCTAGAAAAGGGATAATGACCAGATTAGAAACAAAAAACAAGCCTGGGAATTGGTGAAAATAAAACAAACTTATGGGTAGAATAGAAAGTTGCGCTGCAACCGTAACCGTTAAAGTTTGCCAGCCTAAATCTAAAAAGTAATGGGGTGGGTTCCACAATTTATAGAAATAAGGTTGCAAACTTACAATACCCAAGACAGCGCCGTAACTAAGTTGAAAGCCAACTTCGAATAAAAAATTAGGGCGAATTAAAAGTAGAATAAAAGCCGAAATTATTAAGGTGTTATAGATATTAGTAGACTTACGAAGATGCAGAGCAACGCTAATTAAACTAAACATGGTTACCGCTCGCACTACCGATGGTGATAAACCAGCAACCACGGCAAAACTCCATAATAAGACGACAATGAGTACAGAGGCCACCGTTTTACCACCTTTTATTCGATGCAACGGTTGAAAAAGACGATTTAATATGAGCAAAATTAATCCTACATGCAGTCCAGAAATGGCCAATATGTGAATCGTGCCAGAGTTCACAAAGCTCTTTATAACGTCTTGGTCTACATACTGACGTTGCCCCAGTAAAAGAGCGCTGACAAGGTCTAAATTAGCCCCCTTAAACCCGGCAGTTTCTAACTTTAGCAGAATATGCCGACGCAAGGCATCTGCATAGCCAAAAAGGGTATGAGTTTCCTGTTTTAAGATGGATATGTCATTGTGTGAGGCATATAATTGATGGTAAATATTCTGGCGCTTGAGGTATTGACTATAATCGAATTGATAGGGGTTTAGCGCAGGCCTAATGTCTTGTAGCTGTGTTCGTACAGCAAGGACATCGTCAACATGAAATGGGCGTTTAAGACTATCGCGGCTAACATTAAGTAATAGTTGGCCTGTTGCAGATTTATTTTCTAGGTGAAGAACTTTCACCACATATTTATCGTTGTAGGCATCTGTCTTAAGTTGCTTATGAATCTGTACTACAAAAGTTTTCTCAATACGGTCTTTAACCTGTATAGCGTGGCTATAATGGTTAGAGTTTAACCTCTCGTCTTGAAGACCATAAGAGATCATACCTAAACCAGCCATAACTAAAAAGGTAACTAGCCCAAACCAAATATGTTGTACAACCTTAGATTTGTACACCAACCATTGGATAATAAGGAGGGTGATGAGACCAACTTCAATCAGAAATAGTATATCCACGCGAAGTTTTAAGTAGTGATTCGCAAGGATACCTAGAATTAATGCTAGGCAAAATTTAACGACTGTAAAATTTAGTAACCTCATGATAATGAGTTACTAATATAAATAAAATTGTTTACAGAATACGTCTGGCCTGCACATAGGCAAAATACCAATAGCGATCCGATAAAGATGACACCATAACGCCTTTACTTGTGGAAGCATGAATAAATTCTACATAGCCAGGTCTTACTTGGGTGACTAAACCAACGTGATTTACAGCCCTACTATTTTTTCGCGTTGCAAAAAATAAGAGATCACCAGGTATAACAGTTTTAACATCTACCCATTTTCCATAAGACTTAAGATCGCGCGTGGTACGCGGTACAGGGATATCGTGTTTTTTAAAACTGGTATAAATTAAGCCAGAGCAGTCCATGCCGCGTCTGTTGGTGCCGCCGTATTTGTAACGTGTTCCTTTAAAAGTTTCAGCGTATCTAATAATATCTGATACCAATTTTGAAGGTGCTTTGGATGCAGATACCTCAATTTTAGCGGTTTTACTGGAAGCCAGAGGTGCTTTTTTAGACTTGCAGCTCAACATGAGCAATACAATTAAAATGGCAAGACAATGATGTTTCATAATTTAAGCGTTTAGACTTTTATAAATTAATGATGCAGCCTTTTTACTGGCGCCCTTGCCACCAAGTTTTTTTTCTAATTCGTAATAATCTAAAAACATACGCTCGCGATCTTTAGTATCTAAAATAGCGGTTAATTCTGTTTTGAGTCGTTTTTTATTTAAATCTCCTTGAATTAACTCTGTAACAACTTCACGATCCATGATTAAATTTACGAGTGAAATAAACTTCAACGTGATTATCTGTTTTGCAATGATATACGAAATAGCATTGGCTTTATAGCAAACCACCTGTGGGACTTTAAATAAGGCCGTTTCCAAAGTAGCTGTCCCAGAAGTTACCAAAGCAGCCGTAGAAATACTCAGTAAATCATAAGTTCTATTATTTACAAAAGCAACATCGTAAGACTTTAAAAAGGTTTGGTAAAACTCAAAATCTTGACTTGGAGCCCCCGCAATGACAAATTGATAATTTTTAAAATCATCTACCACGCTCAACATAACACTTAGCATTTTCGAAATTTCCTGCTTCCGGCTCCCAGGCAAAAGTGCAATTATTGGTTTTTCACTAAGTTGATGTTCTTTTTTAAAATCTTTTATTGAAATTTTTGGTCGGTTGGCAATAGCATCAATTAAGGGATGACCAACAAAATAGACGTTGTAATCATAGCTGTCGTAAAAGGCTTTCTCAAAAGGGAGAATCACATACATATGATCAACATCGCGCTTAATACTTTCAACCCGGCCCGCTCTAGACGCCCATACCTGGGGCGAAATGTAATAATGGGTACTGATCTTTTGAGCTTTGGCCCATTTGGCGATGCGTAAATTAAAACCAGAGTTATCTATAAATATTAAAGCATCAGGTTGGAAAGCGGCAATATCACTTTTACAGAATTTAATTAAGCCCAGAATTTTTCGTAAATTCATTATAACCTCTGCAAATCCCATAAATTGGCGTTCCTTGTAATGCTTTACAAGAGTTCCACCTGCCGCTTGCATTAAATCGCCTCCCCAAAATCGTATCCTAGCATCAGGGTCTTTCTCTAATAAGGCTTTCATAAGATTAGAGCCGTGTAAATCTCCAGAAGCTTCACCAGCAATAATATAATATTTCATCTTCGGCTAGGTGTTAAGATCCCAGGTGTTTAGTGTTTGAATCATGTGATGGGCTGTTAAATCTATTTGAACCGGCACTACTGAAATGTAACCATGTTCTAGCGCCCATTCATCAGCATCTTCACCATGATCCATATTTACAAATTTACCCGTAAGCCAATAGTATTCTCTTCCCATAGGATTCACGCGTTTGTCAAATTCTTCCTTCCAGCGCGCTCTGGCCTGCCTACAAACTTTAATGCCTTTAATGTCTGAGGCTTTTAATTTGGGTATATTAACATTAAGAACCACTCCGTCTGGTAAGCCGTGTTTTAAAACTTCTACAACAATTCTTTTTACAAAGGCTTTGCAAGGTTCAAAATTAGCACTCCAATTATAATCTAAAAGAGAAAAACCAACAGCAGGAATTCCTTCAATACCAGCTTCTACGGCAGCACTCATGGTGCCTGAATAGATGACATTTATAGAGGAATTAGACCCATGGTTAATGCCAGAAACACAAATATCTGGGGGTCTTTCTAAGATTTCATTTACAGCTAATTTTACAGCATCTGCCGGGGTTCCAGAACAACTGTACTCCGGTTGCTTGCCATCAATATCAACCTTTTCATGATGTAATGTAGAGTTAATAGTAATAGCGTGCCCCATAGCACTCTGCGGACTATCTGGTGCAACGACAACGACATCGCCTATCTCGTTCATAACAGAAATTAAGGTGCGAATACCAGGCGCCGTAATACCATCATCATTTGTAACTAATATAAGTGGACGTTTGGCCATTGATCATAGGGTTTAAGAATTGTAAAAATACTAAAAAGCATAAGACTTCA
>Ga0207419_1001478_pt1 | contig 17552 bp, 9 predicted proteins | sample ElkSloMetagenome_4_FD_184723 | JGI IMG/M metagenome (GOLD analysis project Ga0207419, IMG submission 184723) | Hot spring microbial communities from Elkhorn Slough, Monterey Bay, USA - MD2A (version 2) | ecosystem: Environmental > Aquatic > Marine > Intertidal zone > Estuary: Microbial mat ...
CATTGAAAGTGTTAGCCAGAAAGCTGCAATCTGCTTCCCTGCCTTCAATTCGAAGTATGTCAATACATCTTCATTTCGTCAGGTTGCATCTCACAGCTTACTGACTTTTCCAGCAGGCCCTACCTAAAGAAGGATGTATTTGAAAATATTTAGAAAAAGGCAAAAAAACGATCGGTAAAAATGAGCAACTATATTGCTTCAATCAAAAAAGTAACATTTAAACCATATTTACAACTATATTTAAACCGCATTTTAGGCCCTGTGAAGATATTTAACGACTAAAATAAGGGTAGTACCATATTATTAAATGTTTAACATCAATTATAACTAAAAAAAAAATATTTTGAAAGCTGTACTTCAACGGTGTTCATCTGCTACTGTACGTATTGAAAAAGAGAAGGAAAATAAAATTGACCAGGGTTTGGTAGTCCTTCTGGGAATTACGGATGATGATAACGAGGAAGATATCACCTGGTTGGTGAAAAAAATTATCAATTTGCGTATATTTGATGATGAAAATGGGATAATGAACTGCTCTTTGCTGGATATCGAAGGAGAACTATTGCTGGTAAGCCAGTTCACCCTGCATGCATTGACTAAAAAAGGAAACCGCCCGTCCTATATTAAAGCAGCTAAACCCGAAATAGCCATTCCGCTGTATGAGAAATTCAAGGCTGCAATGGTAAAAGAAGTAAAAAAACTAGAAACCGGGGTATTTGGGGCTAATATGGAAGTTTCCCTTGTAAATGACGGACCCGTGACCATCATTATAGATACTAAAAACAAAACCTGATGACGCTGGAAGAAATACAAAAAGAAGTAGATCAATGGATAAAAAGCGTTGGTGTGCGCTATTTTAATGAGCTTACAAACATGGCTTTGCTTACAGAAGAGGTTGGGGAACTCGCACGAATAATGGCACGAAAATACGGGGAACAATCATTCAAAAATAAAGAAGAAGTAAATAATCCTGCCGATGAAATGGCTGATGTGCTTTTTGTACTGGTATGCCTGGCCAATCAGACGGGAGTTAACCTTACAAAAGCTTTCAGGGCAAATGTTGAAAAAAAGACACTCAGAGATGAAGAACGGCATAAAAACAATGAAAAATTAAGGTAAGAAACATTTTTTTGCTTTTGAATTAACTAATTGAAGCCTGATACTATAATCCAATAATCTAAACCTATGAAAAAACTGCAATTTGAAAAAATGAAATCACCCTTTTCCCTGGAAGAAATAAATGACAAGGTATTTCGTGCCATCCAGAAGGGAAGTAAAATGAATACGCCTGAAAATTTAATCAAAATGTTTAGTTGTCTTGACCTTACAACTTTAAATAATTCTGATGACGAACAAATTATTGAATATTATTGCAATAAATTAAATCAATTTAATACAGAATTTAAAGATATCCCCCTTGTTGCAGCTTTCTGCATTTACCCTCATCTGGTGAAATATGCAAAGAAGCATTTAAAAGAAAAAATAGTTAAAATAGCATCCGTTGCAGGTAATTTTCCTACTTCTATGACCTTCTCTTCAGTGAAAGGAATTGAAATTGATATGGCACTGAAAGACGGCGCAAATGAAATAGATATGGTTATGCCCATGGGCCTGTTTAAGGCAGGCAAGCACGATGAAATATTTCAGGAACTAAGCAAAATGAAAGCCATTTGCGGAAAAGCCCATTTAAAAATAATTCTGGAAACCGGAACCATAGACACTCCTGATGAGGCTTACCGTGCCGCCATGATTGCCTTGCACGCTGGTGCAGACTTTATTAAAACATCTACCGGCAAAGTACAACCAGCAGCCACACCGGAAGCCGTTGTTATATTAACCTCCGCCATTCGCGATTATTATGAAGAAACAGGTAACCTGAGAGGCATCAAACCTGCTGGAGGTATCAGTTCCTGGGATCAGGCGCTTACGTTCTTTGCTATTATTCATAATGAACTGGGTGAGGAGTATACACGCCCTGAATACTTCCGGATTGGAGCCAGCAAGGTAGCAAACAGTATTTTATCTGAGATAAAAGGTGAGAAGGTAGAGTTTTTTTAAACGTTTGTCGATATTTAGTGCAAAATATTATGCATATATATGGGTAGTTTTATTAGTTTAAGCGCAGAAACTACTCTTTTCATCACCGACTTACCAATGATGCCATACCTATCAATTACCTAAAAAAATAGTAAGAACCTGCTGAACCATCATAGTAATAAATTGAAATTATACATTCGGTAAGGTAATTTAAACACCTATTATCTAGTGTTTTATTATTTAAGGGTCTGCTGAAAAAGTCAGTAAGCGGTGAGATGCAACCTGACGAAATAAAGAGGTATTTTCAAACTTCGAATTGAATGCAGGGAAGCAAATTGCAGCTTTCTGGCTAACACCTTCAATGTTGAAATTGAAAATAACTGGTGCATGAAAATTCACAGAATAATTAATAAAGGCTTGCACTGATAACACTTTTTTTATTGTTTGTAATTTAGTGTCAAAAGTGAGATTTTCAGCGAACCCTTCTATTTAGAAGGTACCGGAAGTACAGCACCATCTTTTCGCAGGCTTTTCACTCTGTTTTGATAGATTAGCAAACCTTGTATTTTTCCATAATTTTGTGAATAAGGGTTGTAATACGGCACATCTGTAAAAAATACCTTTTCATTATAAAAAGAACTGATTTCAGGAATATTAGTGTGTCCTATAATGATCCTGTCCGTATCAAAATGTTCAAGCGTCCGCTCTATCGTAACCTCATCAATAATAATTTCTTTGTTCTTCATTTTCACCATGTTTCTATACCACAGGGGCCCGTGCGGACCGGTAAGGAACTGAATAAAAGGCTCATCGGATCGGTTGCGCCAATGGATCCCATGTTTCAGAAAATAATTAACTTTTTGGTTCATTTCTTTAATTGAATAAGGATATTCCAGCAATAAAGGATGAATGCCTGCATGAACAAACAGATTGTTATTAATTTTTACGATTACTGGCTGTTTCCTTAACCAGCGACCTAAAACATACTTTTCAGAAAAGAGATAGCCGTACTCAAATTTTAATTTGTCGGACAGGTAAAAATACTTTTCAGAAATATAACCTGTGTTTCCTTCCATAATTAACAGTTCATGATTTCCAAGTATAAAGTGTACTTGTCCGTTGCTCTTCAGAGCCTGTCGCTGTAATTTATAAATCAGCCAAAGCGCTTCTGTAACATGATCACCACGGTCAAAAATATCTCCGATAAATACCAGGTGATTGTTTCCCCATTGCCAGTTCATGGAAGGTGAAATAATACCATGTGCCTTTAGCAAGGTAACCAGAGCGTTGTATCCGCCATGCACATCTCCAATCACCAGAATTGAATCTATTCCATCGAATTCGTACGCTGCAGATGTAACCGGATAAAGATTATAACTATTGGTATCAGGGTAAATTCCCTTGAAAAAAAATTCATCAACTGTAGTTGATTTGATTTTCTGCTTCTTAACCGATGCTCTTTGTGTAGCCGAATCGTTCATAAAGTAAACGATAGTTGCCCGGGAATATTTACGGTTTGTTTTAACATAAGGTCCATCATAATAATGAGGCAGATTTCTCTGAAAAGCAATTTTCAAAAACTCAGCAACTTTTGTATGGCTATTGATAATTGCATAATCAAAAGCCGTTTTGCCGTTATTATCGCGCCTGTTTACCTGTGCACCTCTTTTTATCAGTAGTCTGGCAATACTCCGGTTCCCTGCTGCAGAGCCATACATAAGGGCGCTAGCTCCACTGTTATCCGTTGCCTGCACGTTGGCATTATATTTTAATAACAAACGTACCATTGCTCTTTTGCCTTTTGATGCAGCCAGCATAAGAGGAGTTATCCCCTCTGCATTAGCGGTGGAAGCAGAAAGCCCACCAGAGAGAATTTCTTCAGTTTTTGCCACATCGTCATTTGAAATGGCTTGGTATAACAGACTGTCATCCCCGGAAAGATTCGAAAGATCTACTGTAGGGTAATCCTGAGCATAAGATCCTAAAAAATACAGGGTTGTAAAAAATAATAAAAAGATGATTCTATATGTTTTCATAGAATAAATTCTACATGTGGAATACAATTAAGCTACTTTTCAGCTAAAATGGATATACATTGATACTAGTTGCCTTAGAATTTTGGTTTTTTTAGATGTTATGTGAGATATTTATAATTATAAGCCCAATTGATTAAATTTTTGCGCAGAAGCAAAGAGCATCCTGACGAGACACAAATCTACGATTAAAGTTTAAGGTTCTACCACGAATTTAATGGGAACTTGCAATTTGTTAATATATGCTTGAAATATAGTTTAATGTAGTTTATATGTTCTATTTTGAATTTCAGAAGCTGGAAATGGATACCTAAAGAAGGATGTATTTGAAAATATTTCGAAAAAGGCAAAAAACTATCGGTAAAAATGAGCAACAATATTGCGTCAATCAAAAAATGCAACAATTAAACCATATTTCAACAGTATTTTAGGTCCTGTAAAAATATTTAACCATTAAAATAAGGGTAATACCGGATTTATAAAGTCTGCGCGAAAACTCCAATTTCTTTCCCGATTTTCGGGACAGGCTGTTATGCTTGTCAGAAAAATACTCATTTACATAAGAAAACTGCGTTTTTTCTGACTTCGCAGGCCTCGAACCTGGACTTTTCTTATCAGACACATGAGTTTTCGCGCAAGCACTTCTATGTTGTATCTCTAAAGATAGAAACGTGAAAAATCCGCTTTAATGATCTAAAATAAACGCCTAAAGCTTTAAAAAATGAAGAAAATGAGCCAGAAAAAAAGAAATTTTCTTTATTTAGTGATGGCAAGTAAACCCTACGGGTTTTCTTGCATTGGCTATTTAACCTTAAAATCAAAGTTTTCAAATAAAAAATACAGGTACTCATACTTTCAGCACAACAGTTTGCAACTTATTAAATAAAACTACGTTACCATTTATAAACCCCTTGCTCATTTCAGGTTAGTGATTACAAATTATGAAAACAAAAGTTCTTGTCAGCGGTAAAAAGAAATTAACAGAAATTACGATAACCTCCGGCATAAAGCCTTCCATTGCAGATGAGGTGGTTATTAAATGGCAGAGATTAACAGACCTGCTTGCCCAGCTCTTCGAAACAGAAGCAGCACAAATTATGCGCATAAATCATAGTAATCTTGATGTGTTCCTCGCAGGAAGAACGAAAAAATCTTTTTTTGAAGAAGGAAGTTCCATGCCTTTGGAGAAAGGACTTTTTTGTGAAACCGTATTAGGTACGAATGAAATGTTGCATGTGTATGATGCCACAAGAAGTAAAAAATGGCAGCACATACCTGATTCCGGCGTCAAGATAAAAGCATATTTAGGGTTCCCCATTCGCTGGCCTGATGGCGAACTATTCGGAACCATATGTGTGATGGAGCCTGAACCAAACAACTTTTCCCATTTGCATAAAAATTTGCTTGAACATTTAAGAGACGATATTGAGCAGGACCTGGCGATGCTGATGAAAATAGAAGAAAATGAGTTTTTAAAGGGGCAGCTGGAAGAAATCATGCAGGAACTATATCAACGCGTGCAACAGAGCTTTGCCAAGTTCGAAAAATATTCTTCTTTATCAGAATCCTCTAAGATAAAGGTGAAAAAAGACAGCTAAATCAAAAATAATTTCCTCCGCAATAAAATCCCTGGATAAATTCATACATCTGAACGTGTGATAAGAATCCGGATATAGCTGTTGAAACTATATCCGTAAAGGTAAGTTTATCAATTATAGAATTCTACTGCGAACCCTGCCTGGAAATTAATACCCATTGCCCGGCGGAATTTGCATGAATATTCTCTTCATACATGGCTTCACATACTACTCCCGGAAGATAGAATCTGCCGGTATAGGTAGCATTTAATAATATTTCAAAGGTTTTAGTACTTCCCGGGCCAATATCAAAATAGGTTAATACCCTGTCATCCCGGATATCCTGATATTCATAATTTGCATTTGATTGAGGGGCTCCCTGCTCCAGCCGGATGTTCCTTATTTCCCATCCCGAGGGAAAAATATGTGTAAGAGCCATTTCTTTATAAAGTCCTATGGTACCAGGATTGGTGACAGAAACAAATGCTTTAAAATCGGTGCCCAGAACCAAATTACTGACATCTATAGGATTTCCTTCAAGATCAAGGTAGCGAATATTCATTTTCAGGTTTTGTGATGCGGGTACCTCTTCACCGGCAAGTGGCTTACCACTGCCAATTACGCTTATAAAAAGAACACCATCACTTTTGTTTTCCACTGTAATTTTCCCTTGTGCCTGTTCAACCGGTAATGGAGCATTCAGCAGGGGTAACTTAGTTTTTGCTCTCTCTTTGCCATTGTTGTTTATGCTATAGGTAAAATCCATTTCCCTGTCTGTATTTGATCCGCCAGCATAGCGGGCAATACCCAAAAGGCCATATGCTGTAGTCTGGGTGCTTAACCACTGTGTTGAACTAAGGCGTTCTGCAATATATTGCACCAGCTCCATTCCTCTTTCGCGCTGATTTAATAATACCATGGTTTCGAGGATCATTGCCTTATCTCTTAAGGCTGACCCATAAGAAGAATAAAATCCACTATACTGAGGCACTTCTGTGGAAGCGTTATTTACCATGGCGCTGGCTACATCTTCCTGACCTGCAAGTGCATATGCAGCTGCCAGCCGCCATCTGGCCTGAAGGCTAATATTCTTCATCTCCCGCATGCGATTCATCGCTCCCATTTCCGGTGAACCGGCCTTCGCCAACGTGTAAAGTCTATAGGCCTGTTCAAGATAGGGTTGCCGGTAGGCATAGTATTCACTTGACCCGGAGGGTTTCCAATTGCGGGCCGCCTTGCGCTGATATGAGAGCCATTTGTTCTTTAAACCAACTGGCAATGTATAGCCTTTATCCTCTGCTTCAAGAATAAAATGTCCGGCGTAAGTTGTCCCCCAGTCACTTGTTGCTGTATTACCCGGCCAGTAACTTAAGCTGCCATCGCCCAACGCAAATAATTGTATTCTGTTAAGGGCAGCAGTCACATTCTGCTCCACTATAATTTCAAAATCCGCATCAGTTTCCATCACGTCCTGCAGGAAAAGTTGGGGGAAAGCAGAAGAAACGGTTTGTTCTATACATCCGTGAGGATAACGAAGAAGGTATTTCAATCGTCTTCCGAAATCTACAGATGGTATTGAAGAAAACTCAACCAAACCCTGGCGGGTGCCATCCATCCCCGGAATTTGATAACTGATGGATTTTTCTTCACCAGCATCCAGCATCATATTGAATGTTCGTGTTATTCTTGGATTCGGATTACGAACCTGTAGTTCTGTTTCATCATAGGCCTTTTCTCCACCTCCTTTTACATCTACCCGAACCCTTGCTATACCCGTGTTATCTTTCACCTTCAAATCAAAAAATACAAGTTGCTCCCCTTTCTCTGCGAAGCTTATTTTTTGCATATTTGGTCCGGTGGACTCAATCAAATCTCCGGTTTCCAGGGAAACCTGAACATTTTTTATATTGTCTTCCATGGCAAATACCGTTACGGGCATGCGAATGGTCTCTCCTGGACCGGCTACCCTTGGTAAAGTGGCCAGCGCCATAAGTGGTTTTCTTACAGGAGTGGTCTCATCTTCAGCGCCGTAGGCATGTCCGTTCCCTGCCACCACCATGGTGCGAACAGAACCGACATAATTAGGAACAGAAATAACATGGGTATTTGTTTTCCCTTTTTTAAGGATAAAAGGACCTAAAAATTTCACCATGGGTTTAAATCTTTTTGCCCTGTCGGCATCTGGAGCTTCTGTAATTTCATCATCACCACCAATGTTATACAGAGACTGAATTTTTCCTCCATAAGCACCCAATACCATGTTGTATATATCCCAGGTTTTTACACCAAGTGCTTCCTTTGCATAAAATGCATCCCAGGGTTGCGGTGTTTTAAAATTTGTCAGATCCAGGATGCCTTCATCTACCACGGCCACGGTATATGTCATTTCCCGGTCGTTTTTTTCGCTTACAGTGAGTTTAAATTCTTCTTCAGGTTTGAGGACTTCAGGCATTTTCATCACCGGTATTAAACGGGTTCCGGGATCTTCAACATTTACCCGGGTTACACCATACATGCGTATAGGGAGATCGTTGGCTGTTTGTGCATGGGGCTGCACAAGTGTGATGAATGCATAAACATTGGGAGCCATTTCCTCCGATATTTTTATTTGAAAAGAAGTCTCATCCTGTTCAGTATTGAGCCAGAAAATATCGTGGATACGATCACCTCCTTCAATACTTACCAGGGCCCGTCCATCCTTTGAAGAAGGGAAGGAAAAATTTGCCATATCTCCAGGCTGATACTTTTCCTTGTCTGCACTAAAGCTTAGCATGGTGGCACCTCCGGGTACCTCACGGCTGTCACGGGTAACCCATGAGGGCCAGTCAACGTAAACAATTTTTCCTGTGCTGTGACCAGAGGCCGGATCATAAATACGAATAAAATATCTACCCCATTGCGGATAATTCACCCGGAAATTAAACGTTCCACGGCCTGCACTGGTATTTATAGTAGCTTCCTTAACGGGGCGGTTGTGCGAGCGGCTTATCCAGCCGGCAAGGTTATCATCTGTGGCCTGCCACCACCACCTCCAGTCTAATTTATATACGGTTACCTTTAACCCGCTACGAGAGACAGGATTCCCCTCTGCATCAAGGGTTACCACCTGAATGGCGTGTGCAGTATCCGTTATGAGTGCATGCCGATGGGTATTCTTTTCCGGCAACTGTAATCCAACGTATTCCCGGTAAGGGGAATAGGGTTTTGAGGCTGTGCGAATGCTAAAATCCCCGGCCTCTTCAAAGGCACGTATCACGAATTTTGCTTTCAGCATGCCAGGAGCCCTTTGTGCCTCCGGAAGGATAAGCGGAACGCGCGCATAGCCTTTTTCATTAGCACGTTTGTCAAAAATTATTTTATCATCAGTGCCCTCATACCTCCGCGAAGGGTCATCAAATTCGTACTTTTCGTACCCTTTAAAAGAAGTATTTACCGGTGATAATGTTAGGTTAACGGTTGTCCTTAACGCGCCCGCATTGGCTCCGTGTAACCAGCTGACAGAAAGATCGGCAAAATCAGATTGATTCGCCAGCCCTAATACTTCACCAGGAAGATCAAAATTTATCTTCAACCTGTTGGGTTTAATGGTTTCCACTTTTAAGGTTTTATTAAAAACGGCACCACCAGCCTTGATTTCGGCACGCCAGTTTCCTGTGGGTGCATCAGATGAGGTATGCAAATGGAAGGCATAAAAATTATTGACAGGCTGGTTAATTACTGATTTATACACAAACTGCCCCAGAGGATTATACAAATTAAGGATAACCGGATAATTATCAGGCAATTGATCAGCAGGATCTTCCAGTATAAAATTCACGAATATGCTATCGCCGGGTCTCCAGACACCCCTTTCGCAATATACAAATCCCTTCATGCCTTGCTGGGTAACCTGCCCGGATACATCAAAATTGCTTAGCGAAAGTGACGAGGCATCATCTACCCGCAGGTAGCCCTTTTGCTCCTTATAATTTGCCACAATTAAAAAAGCCGTTCCATTTGTTTGCACCGATGCTTTACCATTTTTATCGGTAGTACCGGTGCCCGTTACCTGTTGCTGATAATTCAGCGCCCGTATCTCCACGCCTGATAAAGGGTCAGTGGTAATCAGATCAGATACAAATACTTCAAGTTTTCCTGGGATTACCTGCTTGGCAATCAATCCCAGGTCCGAAGCCAGTACATTGCGGCTTTTGGTTGTACCATGCATGTAATATGAGGGTGTACACGGATTATCTCTGTCCTCCCAGTTGTATTCAGCGTAGTTATAATTGTTGTAATAATAATTTCTTCCACCATCATATTTTTTTAATTCTGTTTCAAACTCTTCATCCATATCAGCAGCAGTTTCTGCAAACGATTCTCCGCTTTCTCCCTGGCAGGGATAAAGTGAATATGCAGGACGAAAATCGATTTCAACCCTGTAAATAGCTCCGCGTTCAGGGGTAATAATCTCCTGCAGATTAAGGCCAAAGGTATGCCATGAGCCATAATCCAGAGGTTCTCCCGAAATCAGATCAATCTTTTTCATTTTAATGAGTCGTCCGGCACGTGCAAGTTGGTTACTTCCATCGAGGTGATTTACCTGCAAAAATTGCGCGACATTATCTTCAAATATCTTAATTACCTTGACATCAACGGCTTTAAGGTTGACGGCCTGAAAGGGTAAATGCAACTTTCCGGAGGAAGGTATAATTACACCCTTGCCCGGGAAACGTACTGCAGGTTTAATACTTTCAAAAGCAATTACAAGTTTTGTTTGTTCATTAAAGCGGTAACCCATGCTATTTTTAATGCCGGGATCAATATTCACCGTAAAGGAACCCATTTGTCTCACTGCAGGATATATGCGAACCTGGTTGCCGTCGATGGCAAAGGTTACATCATCAAGGTTTTCCACAACAATGAGGCCTTCCAGATCCTGCTGTTGCTTAAGCGGATCGCTGAACTGCAGAACCATATACTGATCAGGATGTTGCACCACCCGGTGATTCATCAGAATAAATTCCCCAAGGGCCGGAACACGGTAAGTTACTTCGCCTTCGCTATCAGAGTCAACCGGATCTCCATCATATGAGATAATTACATTTGATTCATTGTCTCCACGTGCCACACTATCTATAGTAAAGGTGTGTGTGCGCGATCCGGCATTATGAATCCATGTAACAGGAAGAGGATTATTATCCTGCTTTGCTGAGATAATCTCCGCAATATTATCATCACCGGCCAAATCGCTTGTAACCAGGGTACCGGTAATCTTATTCCATTTCAGGTCATTGGAATTGTAGGGTGCGAACGCATCTACATCAACATTTATGCGCTGCTCAATCACCGTAAATGAAAAACTAAACTTTTTATACTCACGCCCGGTTTCCAGCATTTTGTCGAGGTCTACAGTTACTTGGTAGGTCTTTCCTGATTTCCAATCTTCATCCGGGATAAATCGAATTGTACGGTCATCAGTCCACATCAAAGAGCCCTTGCTTTTTGGTTTTATCGAAAAGATATCTTCTTTCAATATATCAGCGCGTGAAGCACTATCACTGTAATCTGCGGCAAGTCGCACTTGTATGGGAGAAGATTTGGATATCATGCCAGAAGTAAAGGCACCGATATAAGGATTATAATCAGGTGCAGAGGGTCTTTTATCCTCATTGTTACATGCAGAAAAGGCCAGGCTGATAAATGCCAGCACCAGCCAGGTTTTGGCTTCAATAAAAGTTTTCATGGTTTTTTCACCTGTTATTTAATACAACTAGTAGTTAAATTTCCTAATAGGAATAAATTCTGAACTGTTCTCAGCTAATCAGATTCTTTTACAAATTAGGTAAATTTTGCTCAGTATAAGAAATTTATGAGACTTTTTTTTCGGCGAAGGGGTTCACTTCCTTACGGTATCCTGAGAACCTTAATGAATACGCAGGCTTAGGTGAGTACTTTTTTAAAGTCAATTTCCTGTGCGGCAAGAATAAAGGCTACGGTACCTATGGCATTTGTTCGCTTAACAAGGTTATGGTAATATTCATGAAAATTTTCAGCCGGTGCAGCCATGCCCATCAAGGTTAAATCAGCACTTGATTTTTGGTTTATAACATCCCAAAATGTTTGATTTTTGTCAATAACCTGAATTTCATGGCCAAAAGGTACACGAATATCCTCAAGAATACGCTTAAGGTTGGTTTCCGATTCTGTCTTTGCTTCTTCTGATTTAACCACCATTTTAATTACAATTTCTGCATTTCGCCACTGGAAGCTGTATTTCAACAGGTAAGCCGTTATAATCATAAGAGAACCATTGTTTTGAAGGCCACCCCACCATATATTGATACGCTTCATATTACCAAAATCAATCTCCTCATCCTCTTTGACGATGATTACATTTCTTTTTGACTCATAGAAATGCTTTATTAACTGCGCATAAGGTTTTTCATGTTCTTTTAGCTTCGTATCCCCAAGTAAGACCGTATTCGGGATGAGTGGACCAATACCATAAGCGGTAATAAGATCCTTTGCCCCTGAGAAAAAATCGTCTGCCACAACAATCCTCACGAGAGCATCAATTTTTCGGTTCTGCAGAAAGTTGCGGACATTATCTTCCATATCCTGCATCCTCTTCTGCGAAACTTTATCTCTGGGCAGTACGGAAGAAATGGTAAACATTCCTTTGCCCTGGGTAAGTGCATCGGCAAAATCAACCAAATGCCAACGTTTATTAGGAGCTCCCGAGAGAACGAGCAGGTGCGGACGCCAGCTTTTAGGATCCGTATCCCTGTCAAGACGCATAAGTCCATATCGTATAACAGTAAACAACAGTCCCCGACGGACATCTCCCCAGGCCATTTTTAACTGCCTTCGCTTAAGCCAGTAATAAATAAAGCCTATAAATATCAAAGCAAAAGCAGTTGCTAAAGCATTGATTAGAAACATGACAGCAAAACATCCCAGTGCTCCGGCCATAGAAAAAAACCAGTGCACACGGAACTTTGGCCGAAAAGAGGGTGCTTTTAAAAATTGTTCTATGCCGGCAGTGATGTTTAATACACCATAAGTGGTGAGAAAGAACATGGTTAGTATTGGGGCCACCATATTCAGATTACCAAAAATGATAAGAACAATGGTAATGATCGTGGTAAATATTGTTCCAGCCCTGGGTATGTTTTCTTTACCCATGCCTTTGGAAAAAAAGCGGAGGCGCTTAGGCAGCACATTATCTTTGGCCAGGGCCTGCAAAATTCGTGGAGCGCCCAGCAGACTGCCAATGGCACTGGACAGTGAAGCACCCCATATCCCCATTAAAATAGCGCCCCCCCAAAAAGCAATTCTACGCATGATTAACGGGTCTTCGATAAGGGTCTCGGCATCCGCCCTTGAGGCAAGTACAATGGGTAAAAGCATATAAATAACATACCCGGTACCAATGGCTAAAAAGGTGCCTCTGGGTATTGCTTTTGCGGGGTTACGTAAATCACCTGAAAGATTAACCCCGGCCATAATACCAGTAACGGCAGGAAAAAATACCGCAAAAACAGTCCAGAAACTTTCGGATTTACCCGGACGTACACCCCACATTTCAATTTCCGATTCTTCCAGCGGACTTCCGAAAACCAAAGAAAGAATAGAAATAAAAATAGCAGCCAGTATAAAATACTGCGATTTTATTGTAATTTGGGTGGATATTAGACTGATAATGGTAATGGCAACAGCGGTAACTATACCCACCCACATAAAGTTAAGGTTTGGGAATACAAGGGATAAACTTTCTGCAAATCCCATAACATACAGGGCAACAGAAAAAGACTGGGCCAGAAATAAGGGGATTCCCACAGCGCCGCCTGTTTCAATCCCCAGCGAGCGACTGATCATATAATAAGCCCCACCGCCTTTAATTTCCTTATCAGTGGCAATGGCTGCTATTGACAAGGCTGTGAGAAATGTAATGCTTGTGGATATGGTAACAATAATCAGGGTTCCAATGAGGCCAACATTACCTACCACCCACCCAAAGCGCAGATACATGATAACGCCAAGAATAGTAAGGGTAGATGGAACGAATACCCCTCCAAAAGTGGTGAGTTTAACGGATTTTGTACTATTATTTTTCAATATATGGCTGAATCAGGCTTTTGGCAATATTACAATATTTTACAATAACATCACCACCCTTACATTGTTTGATCATATTCTGAGATGTCCCGCATTTTTCTTTTTCAACAAAGCGGCGAAATAAAAACAGCCTTTTTATTGACTTTTAATAATTTTAAATCTTCTTTCCAAAACATTTCCGGATTCATCGGTTAGAGTCAATATATGCCTACCCTCATCAGGTTGAACTTCAATCTGATGAAAGTAGGAAGTAGTTCCGATAAATTGCTGGTCTATGTGCCAGTATAAGGTACTTTGTTCCTGACGATGTGTGGCTTCAAAAACGATTTTCCCTCTTTGGCCATCAACTTCCAGTGGAACGTATAATTCTGCTCCAGGTGTGGGGTAAATAATCTGCATTACCTCTGTATCATATGTATCAATACATCCGGACTGCCAGGGTGGAAGTTCTCTGTATTCCGGATGCAGTTTTTTATAAAACCATTCCATTGCCGGAGGCAAAACAAACCATGATGTATGATTCATTTTATGAACCGGATAACACCTGCTGTTCACCCTGTGTAGCATGGATTCATCCAGGTGAATTCGCTTATGGTAAGGACAGGGAATGGTTTTCCTGCCGGCCGAAGGAAAATGCAAGGTGTCTGTTTGCTGGCAATTCCTGCCGGCTTTATATCCTGATTGCCGGCAAATGTTAATGGGAATTAGTTCATCAAGTGGTGATTCAAACCAGGTGGACGCAGGCAATACGTTAAAAATTTTGAAAAGCAGCGGTGCAGCAGCAGATATTCCGGTTAAGCCGGGACGACCTTCACCATCAGCGTTTCCCACCCAAACCGTAACAGAATAATCAGGCGTTATTCCAATGGCCCAGGCATCCCGATGTCCAAAACTTGTTCCGGTTTTCCACGCAATTTTGCGCGTGCTTGAAAAAGAGCGCCAGTAGGCTTCAGCCCCAGGACGGGTTACCTCGGCCATGGCCACAAACATTTCATAAACTGCCGCATAGCTAAGCGGGGGTACATTGTTCATATTTTGAGGCAATTGGTCCGAAGCGTTGATGAGCACAGGATAAAAAAAATCTCCGGTGTCATATTCTGCCTCCGAATTATTATAATGATTTAGCATACGGGCCAGCGATGCATATATACTGGTAAGATCCCACATGGTAATCTCTGCTCCACCAAGTATCAGGGAAAGACCGTAATGAGAAGCGGGAAAATCAAGGGTAGAAAAAGAACATTTCTTTAAAAGATGATAAAATTTTTCCAACCCATATTGTTTCAGCATGCGGACTGCAGGTACATTCAGGGAACGGGCAAGGGCATCCCTGGCAGGAACGGCGCCATCAAAAGAGCGGGAAAAATTTTCGGGCATATAATCTCCAATTCGGGTAGGTACATCTGCCACCAACGTGGTGGGGAGAATGGCGCCCTCATCAAGCAGGGCAGCATAAAGTAGTGGTTTTAGCACACTGCCGGAACTTCGTCTTGAAGTAATGATATCCACATCTGGGCTATGCTCAGGATGATTTGGGTGTGAAAGGTTGCCACCATATGCAATTATTTTGCCACTTTCAATCTCTGTAACCAATACAGCTGCGTTGTATATATGATTTGCTTCCAGAACCGTTTGGTATCTTTTCATTAATTGGTTCACCTGATGCTGCAATGCAGGATTAAGGGTGGCTGTCATCTTTTTTTGAGGATATTTGCTGTATAGCCGTTCTACCAGATGGGGGGCGGCTGAAGGGATAGCATTTGGCTCACCAGGCAGAGGCTCAGCAAGCGCGAGGATATGCGTGAGGCTGTCAATCTTACCCCGATCGAGAAGCATTGACAATAAGCGGTTGCGCTTATGCATTAGCAAATGACGGTTTCTGCCAGGATGAATAAGTGCCGGGGCATTAGGCAAAACCGCAAGTGTAGCTGTTTCAGCCCAGCTTAATTCTGAAGGCTTACGACCAAAGTATCGCCAGGCAGCAGCTTCCAGACCTACAACATTGCTGCCAAAAGGCGCATGGGAAGCATAAATATTAAGAATTTCGGATTTGGAAAATTTCAATTCCACCCCCACACTTAATAGACTTTCTATTCCTTTTTGCCAGACATTACGGGGTTTTCCCTTGCGACTCATACGCATTACCTGCATGGTAAGTGTACTGCCACCGCTTACGATCTCTCCAGCCTTGATATTTTGTTTTAATGCGCGGAATAAAGCACCAGGATTAATCCCTGGATGGAAATAAAAAAATCGGTCTTCGAAAGTAGTGATACAGGTAATAAAGCGCTGTGGTACGGAATCTGATGGTGGAAATCGCCACTGTCCGTCTGGCGCAATGATGCCTCCTAAAAGATTTCCTTGTTCATCTTCAACAACGGTGGCGTAGGGGTCAGAAAAAAGAGAATCAGGTACAAGCATTCGTAGGGATCCCAGAAAAAGAATAGCAACAGCAAGAATAAGAAAAACTAATTTTCTTTTTTTTTCTCCTGAATACCTGAACACGCAGTAATTTTTATTTATTCAATGCTTCAGCCCCACCAACAATTTCCAGAATCTCATTGGTGATGGAAGCCTGACGGGCTTTGTTGTAAGTCAGTTTTAAATCTTTTACCATGTCCGTAGCATTGTCTGTTGCCTTGTGCATGGCTGTCATCCTCGCCCCATGTTCAGCGGCATGTGAATCAAGCAGGGCTTTATAAAATTGAATCTTTAGTGATTTAGGAATCAACTCTTCTACTATATATTCTTTTGAAGGCTCCAGAATAAATTCTGTTTCATGATGATCGTCCTCAGCGGCTTTGGTTTCAAGAGAGACAGGCAGGAAAGGCTCGCGTGTGAGTATTTGCACTGCAGCATTTTTAAACTGGTTGTAAATCAGTTCCACCTTATCAAAACGCTTACTGGTAAACTTTTGCATGATATCTGCCACTACAGGCTCCACATTATCAAATGTAAGATCATCGTACAAATCGTTATGAGAAGAAATCATTTTCAATTCACGTGTACGCAAATAGTCACAAGCTTTTTTACCAATGGCCACAAAGTATAGATTTCCGTTATTCAGGTGTTCCGCATATTCGGTTTTTAATAATTGTTCAGCCATACGGGTGACTGCGCTGTTAAATCCCCCTGCCAGGCCGCGGTTTGAAGTAATTAGAACAAGTAGAACCCTTTTCTCTTCCCTTACAGCGCCATATACATTTTCTTCATCATCGGTCAGTCCATTCATCAGGTTTTCCAGTATTTGGCTTAGTTTATCAGCATATGGTCTCATTTGCGTAATGGCTTCCTGTGCCCTGCGCAATTTTGCTGCTGAAACCAGTTTCATGGCGCTGGTAATCTGCTTGGTGGAGTTTACAGATTCAATACGTGTGCGTATATCTTTTAAATTGGCCATATAAAAATTACATTATACTTTGAATTTTTTTGCAACATCCAGGGCTGTTTTCTCAAGTATAGATTCCGACTCTGGAGAAAGTTTTCCCTGCTCAAGCTCTTTAAGCATCTCCGGCTCTGTGGTTTCAAGCCTATCAATAAAGGCTGCCTCAAATTCTTTGATCTTAGTTACGGGTACTTCTTTTAACAAACCTTTGGTACCTGCATAGATAACTGCAATCTGGTATGCAACGGGTACTGGCGAATACTGGCCCTGCTTGAGTAATTCTACGTTCTTCGCACCTTTGTTCAATACGACTTTTGTAGCCGCATCAAGGTCGGAACCAAATTTGGCAAAAGCTTCCAGTTCTCTGTATTGAGCCTGATCTATCTTAAGTGTACCAGCAACCTTTTTCATGGCTTTAAC
>Ga0207419_1001479_pt1 | contig 17528 bp, 16 predicted proteins | sample ElkSloMetagenome_4_FD_184723 | JGI IMG/M metagenome (GOLD analysis project Ga0207419, IMG submission 184723) | Hot spring microbial communities from Elkhorn Slough, Monterey Bay, USA - MD2A (version 2) | ecosystem: Environmental > Aquatic > Marine > Intertidal zone > Estuary: Microbial mat ...
CCGCAATCTCCTTCACTGAAGGTTGCTATTACCATTTCATAAACTACCAATGTTTAAAGATTGCCTCTCTGGACCAGTTATTTGCTTTTTGTTTTGAACATTTTGAGAATTATTAATTAATTTTTCTCAAATACAATTTCATGTTGCCCGGAAGTGAGTTGTAATGCCTGATCTTTGTTTTTCATCCTGTAGCCTTTGGGTATTTTGAGCGTGCCCGTACTATTGGTCGGTATGGTTATTCTCAGTATCACCTGGTTATTTTTTCTTTCCCACCCCGAGCTTATTATTCCATACATGCTTTCATAGTTGGCTTGCGCCCAGTTTAGGTCTTCTATGAATGCAGGTTTGAAAATTACATTTTTAAACCCCGGCTGCTGCTGATCGGGGTTAATGCCTGCCAGCGATTGAAAGAACCACTCGCTCACGCTGCCAAACATAATATGATTGAGCGACATACTGCCATCCCAATCCTGCCACAGCGTATTAGCTCCTTGCTCTATCCAATAACCATAGCTGGGGAAATCTGTCTTATTTACCATTTGATAAATGATGTCTTCCTGGTTTGTGCTGCTCAAAGCTTCATATAATGCTTTTACCCCACCTACCCCGGCATCAAAATGATAGTTGGCAGAATCTACTTTTTCTAATAAGTTTTGTAAAAGTTGTTCTCTGTCTTTTTCTGGTATCAGCTGCATGTAAATACTGGTACTGAGCATCGTTTGGCCGGTATTGCCTACCAATTTATCCTGCTCATGGTAGTATTTTTCTTGAAATGCCTTTTTAATTTTACCAGCCAGCAGTTTGTATTTTTCGGCATCTTTGAGCTGACTAGTTATTTCAGCCATTTGAACTACCATATCTGTTAAATAATAAAAATAGGCAGATGCTATGATATCACCTTCGGTTTTGGTGTAATATGCTTTGTGGTCATCGATTCCAAAATCAAGTAAGTAGTTATTGGCGTTACGCTCCAGATGATGGATATATTTTTTAATGGGTTCGTAATAGCGGGTTATCATATTAGTATCACCGGTATAAATATACATGTACCAGGGTATTAATACCAGCGAGCCTTCCCAGCTGGGTCCATAACCCAGGTGCCTCATGGCTTCATCTCTTCCATGTTCATATCCCCAGCCACTGGTAGGTATTACACCGGGCAAGTTACCATCGGGGCGCTGCTCGTCCACGTGATCATCCAGCCACTTAATGTAAGAAGTAATGGTATTGTAGTTGTACAGGCCGGCTTCGGCTACTAAATGACCATCTCCGGTCCAGCCTATTTTTTCCCGATGGGGGCAGTCAGTGGGTATGCCATGATAATTGCCAATGTACGACCATCGGGTGATCTCCTGAATACGATTGAAAAGTGGATTGGAGCAGGAAAACTGACCGGTAGATTGAAAAGACGTGTGCAGCACCACTCCTGTAAGTGTTTCCAGGCTAGGCTTTACCGGCAACCCCGTTACTTCCACGTATTGGTACCCGTGGTAAACGAATCGCGGATTCCATACTTCTACTCCTTTGCCTTTTAAAATGTATTTGTCCGTTTGAGCCTCACCGGTTTTCAAAAATCGAAGTATCTGTTTCTGTTCTACCGTACTATCAGCGTACAATCGTTCACCATGTTTTAAGGTAATCTCTGTACCGGCCGGTCCGGCAACTGATATCCTGCTGTAACCTGATATATTCTGACCTAAGTCAAACATATACACCCCCGGCTCTACTTCAGTAACAGAAACAGGCTTAATCTCTTTCATTTCCTTAATGGCGGGTAATTGCTGAGCCATTAGTTTGCCTGCTGGTCCTGCAACCACTATTGCATTTTTCCACTGGCTATCATCAAAAAATGGCAGATTCCAGCCGGGCATTTCCTGGCGAGCATCATAATATTCTCCATTTCTTATGCCATCAAAGCGTATAGGGCCTGTACTGGTCTTCCAGCTTTTATCACTTACTACTATCTCTTTGCTGCCATCTTGATAAGTTAACTCCAATTGGCAAAGTAATTCAGGATAACTGCGCCAGGGTGCTTTATCAAATTGCCAGGCAGCTTCGGCAAAATGATTGTACCAGCCGGTACCTAAAATCATACCCACGGCATTATCGCCGGCATTCAATTGATCAGTAATATCAAATGCCAGATATTTAACTACCTTGTCGTAGCGGGTTTTTACCGGATCGAGTACATGATCACCTACTTTGCTACCATTGAGGTACATTTCAAAATAACCCAAACCTGTTACATAAGCCCTGGCCTCCAGCAGGGGTTTATTTATCTTAAATTCTTTCCGAAAAAATGGGGCAGGCTTTGCCTCTAGCAAAGTGTCCAAAAAATCAGGATGACGTATCCAATTGGCTTTCCAGTCATCTGTGTTTAAGGCCATCTCCCAATAAGCTATAGCACTCCATGGAGAGGGTTCATCGGCGGCATTCCAAATTTTCACCTTCCAATAATATCGCTCCCTGCTTTTAAGTGCCTTACCGCCATACTGCACGGCTACTGATTGCCCAGAAGATATTTTACCACTGTTCCATAAATCTGCATCATTGGTATTTAATAAATTTACGCTCGAAGCAACTAATATTTGATAGGCTGTTTGATGCTGTCTATTTGCCTGGCTTTTTAATTTCCAGCTAAGTACCGGCTCTTGTGCTTCAACTGCCAATGGATTGGTGCGGTATTGACAGCTTAGCTCATCTATCAATATTGCCGAGTGGCTCATTGATACCTGAAAACAACTTAATAATATAAGCAGAAAGATAAATTTTTTCATAATTATTTTTTCATTGGGTATGTTTGATGAACAAATATCCCGTATCAACATGACTAAATTATCCTGCTCTTGCCTGTAATTTACAAAGGTTGAAGCACCCAAAAGCTGCGATTAAATTTGCAAGTAATTTCTATCTTCTCAGAAGCTACAATTTTAAAATATTGTTTCAGGGTTTCCTCATCAATAGTTCCTGCGTTTACTTTTAAAAATAAATATCCTGTAGCCGTAAGTAGGTTTTGCAATTTTGAAATAATTGCTTGCAAATGAGAAGTATCGCTAGCATCGTGCAATACATTAATGCAAAATATGATATCAAAATAACCCTGGGGAAATAATACTTCCTCAATAGGTTCCGCTAAAATATTATCGATAGGAAAATTAGGCTTAACCCCTTTAGCATAATATTGACAATATTGTACCGCTAAAGGATTACTGTCAATTGCCCATACTAAAAATTCATTTTTAATGAAATAAGTCAAATTACGGCCTTCTCCACAGCCGGCATCCAATATTTTGGCTCCTGGTTTTATCATGCCTTTCAACAGCTGGTCGATAATATCCAGATCAGTATTTCCGAAGTGCTGTTGTAAAAGCTGCTGATCCATTATTCGTTTACCTCAATGGGGGCCGTAGCTACCGAATGGGTTGCATTTTTCCAGGCTTCTTTGCCCAGGTCTATCAATTCATTAGCTTTTTCAAATTCAAAAGTACTACACGCTCCTCGGCTTACTTCTACATATACATCTGGCTGGTAGTATTTGATGGTTAGGTCTATCATTTTATCCTGCATTACATCCACGGAGCGGCTAAGAGTTTCGAAAAACCCTAATTTTTTCATTACAGGATGTTTTTGTTCTTTTTTGCTTAATCCCCATTTGTTTAGCAAAATTTCAAACCTACCCAACGCCGAAGCCGCCGGTAGTTGATCAGTACCTGGCTGGCATGGAATGGGAGCATTTACATTGACGACTACCAGCAACTCATCATCATTTCTTTTCAATTGAGAAACTGGAACCGGGTTAAGTACCCCACCATCAACCAGGTATTGATCTTTATAAAACACCGGCTGCACTATACTTGGTATTGCTGCAGATGCCCTCATGGCATGATAAAGGGACCCTTCACGAAATGCTACCTCTTGCTGATTGGCCAGGTCTGATGCCACGGCCACATAAGGAATGGGCAAATCTTCAATGGATATATCTTCAATTAGGGTCTTCATTTCTTTAAATACTTTTTCACCTTTTATGAAGCCTTGCTGGCTAAAAGTAAAATCCATTAATTTGAAAATGTCCAGCCTTTGTAAGCTACTAACCCATTTTATGTAAAGGTCCAGTTTTCCCGCGGCGTAAAATCCTCCAATTACTGCCCCCATTGAACTGCCGGCGATTGAAGATATTTCGTACCCATCTTCTTCCAGGGCTTTAATTACGCCTATGTGAGCAAGGCCCCTGGCACCCCCGCATGATAGAGCAAGTGCAACTTTTTTTCTCATATTATCCAAATAGTAAGAGATTATTACCACTAATACAAACAAATTACCCCGTTATTTTATTATATAAAAAAATTATTTTAAATATTATGATAGGAGCAATAGCTGGGGATGTGATCGGCTCTATTTTTGAAGGAGCCTCTCAAAAGTCCACTGATTTTAAAATGTTTCAGCCTTATTCTATTTTTACTGACGATACCGTAATGAGTATAGCCGTAGCTGATGCAATTATGAATAACAATGAAGATTTCATAACAAGCTTGCGCAGCTGGGGACAAAAATATCCTAAAGCAGGGTATGGTGGGCGTTTTTACGGTTGGCTTTTCAGTGAAAATCCTGAACCCTACGGAAGCTGGGGCAATGGTGCAGCCATGCGCGTGAGCCCTGTAGGTTTTGCTTTTGATAGTGAAGAAGAGGTTTTGAAAAAGGCGGAAAAAACTGCAGCAATTACTCATAATAGTGAAATTGGCATTCAGGGTGCCCAGGCAAATGCTTTAGCGGTATTTATGGCACGCAATGGAGCTGATAAAAAAGCCATCAAAGATAAATTAGAAAAACTTTTCAACTACAATCTTTCCCGTAGTCTTGACGATATAAGACCTGATTACAGCTTTGAGGTAAAGGCCGATAGATCCGTACCCGAGGCCATTATTGCTTTTTTAGAGTCGGAAAATGTAGAAGATGCTATTAGAAAAGCCATTTCACTAGGGGGCGATAGTGACACGCAAGCTTGCATAGCCGGTGGTATTGCTTATGCATATTACAAAGAAATATCAGAAGAAATAAGAAAAGAAGTTTATAGAAGATTAAAACCCGATATGATTGCAGTTTTGGAAAAGTTTGAAGAAAAATATTTAGGTGCTTTTCATCCGCAATTCATGAATAAATAACACTTATTGCAAATAGTGAGTATGGGAACCGAGGTCTTAAGCTGAGACTGCAGTTCCCTTTTTTATTTTGGGCTTATTACATAAATGCCGCTAAGGCGCCACCTAAAAGCATAAAAATAAATATCAACAAATAGATTCCTATAATAATTATAGCCAATATTCCTATGAATTTGTAATGCGACTTTAAATTGGAAAATGCTTCGCTGAGCAATTGTGAATCTCTTGAGTCTAGCGCTTTTTTGGTATAGTTGCTAAATTTATATAAATAAAATACCGGGAAAAAATACAGCAAGGCGAATAATAAATAAAAAATTGTAAAAAATACGCCACCGCCGCCACCCATGGGAAAGCCACCGGGAATTTGATCACCTAAGGCATTTGACATAGTGGACACAAAAGTACCCATAAATAATGCCGCTAATACCATAAAGCCTATTCCAATAAAGCCAAGGATAGAAAGAAACATGGTCCATTTACGAGTTTCTTCAAGAAATGAAATGGCGGAATTAGTTATTTCTAACTTCTCTTCGCCTAAGTAATTTTGATCTGATTCCATAATTGTTTGATTTAGTTAAGTTGTACATGTTTTTGTAATATTAATATCCTTTCTCCGAATACCTTTTTAATATTTTCAATCGATTAAATAAGTGTGGATGCGAGGTAAATTTTTCACTCAGCCATAGCCAAAAACTTTTTTCTTCTTCAGTAGCTTCAATCATTTTTTTTACATCCACTTTTTTATAAAGTTCCTTGCTGGTAGTCAGCATTAGCAACCCATCAAAAGCTCCTATGGGGGAAAAATGATAACCATACCTATCGCAAGTATATTCGCAACCTCTGGAGTAAGCCAGGCCCAGCAATGGTATTAATAATGCTGGAAGCAGTAATAATCTTTGAGAGAGATGCTTGCGCTGCAAATGACCTAGCTCATGACCTATTATAAACTTTAGTGCTTCTTTATTACCTTTCAAACTTGTTTCCACGGTTTCAGAGAATAAAGTCAAATATTTTTTACGGGCCATTTTAATTACGAAGGCATTTAGCTGACCGTGTACCAGGTAGATATCAGGAATTTCTTTAAGCTGCAGCGTTTGTACCTGATGTTTTACAATTTCATAAAGATCAGGAAATTGTTCTTCATTTATTTTTACCGCGTTACCTTTTAAATTACCCACAAATATACCAACTGCAATTCTATAAACGGTAAATAATAATAAACCTACTGCAGCAGCTAATAAAATCATGGTCAGCCCAAAAGTAAAACCATCAAAAAATGAGGTTACAAAGGCAAATGTTAAAACCGAATAGACGATAAGGCTAATAATCAAAGAGATTTTATAATATTTAACCTCTTTGGGAAATGGTTTGATTTCATCAGCAGGTCTGTTGCTGTCTTTAATTTCCATAGTTGGATTACCGGAAGTGTTATCAGATTTGCCGGCATACCATTCTTCTATATCTTTTCCTGATAAATAGTGGTGATCCAAATACTGAAGAAGTTGTTTTCTTTCAGCATCGCTTATTTCTAATGCCAGTGCTACGTCCTCTTGTTTCACATGATAAGTAAGTGCGTCATTCTCAACTCTTTCACTTATAGCGATATTTTCCTGATTACTTCTAGAGCTCAAACATTGATATAGCGCATAAAAATTTTGGGGATTATTTAATGAATCATTAAATATAATCCACTTTTTATAATCTCCATAGATTATTTTGTTATTTGCATTTGCCATTACCGAATAAGAATTTCTCTAAATATAGAAAGAAAATGATATTCTGCAAATACTTAGTACTGGTATGTACAAAAATTATATCTTGATGATTCTGCGCTCTTTATTAATTGCTGGTAAAAGCATAGGCAATAATATTGGCACCCATTTGCAGCGCTTTTTGCCGAAGCTGTTCAGGATCATTATAGATACTTTGGTCTTCCCAGCCATTACCCAAGTCGCTTTCATAACTATAATAGCACACCAACCGTCCATCATATATCAACCCGAAACCTTGTGCAGGTTTGCTGTCGTGCTCATGTATTTTGGGTAACCCCTTTTCAAATCTAAACTTTTGATCGTACACGGGATGATTGAAAGGAAGCTCCACAAATTCTAATTCGGGAAAAACTTTCTTCATTTCCAATCTGATAAATTGATCGAGGCCATAGTTGTCATCAATATGTAAAAACCCCCCGGAGATGAGGTACTTACGCAAATTTTGTGCTTCCTGATCACTAAAAACCACATTGCCATGGCCCGTCATGTAGATGTACGGGTATAAAAAGATTTCCTGGCTACCTACTTCTACAATATCTTCCTGATTGGCTATATTAGTACCCAAGTTTCGATTGCAAAAAGCTATAAGATTAGGCAGAGCAGTTTTATTGGCATACCAGTCGCCACCACCATTATACTTTAATTTAGCAATTTTATACGCTGGTTGAGCAGTAGCAGAAAAACTTATTACAATAAATATATTAATAAATAATCTCTTCATTTTCTTCTTTTTAAAGATTAACGAACATAATCATCAATGTTTTGTTCAAGCCTTATTAAATTTGTAGCGTGCCACACTTCATATTTTATTCACCAAACTAATTTCAATCATGGACATTTTAAAAGATTATTATCAAACAGGTGTAGAATACCTTATTTTATATGTACCCAAGTTTTTACTTGCACTAGTAGTATTGCTTGTTGGTATATGGATTATCAGTAAATTAAAAAAATCAACGAAGAAAGGATTAGCTAAAAAGAATTATGACCCATCTCTGATCCCGTTCCTCTCAGGTATATTATCTGCCATACTTTATACCCTATTGCTGATCAGCGTAGCCTCAATGGTGGGAATAGCCACTACCTCATTCATAGCAGTGATAGGTGCAGCAGGTTTGGCCATCGGTTTGGCTTTGCAAGGTAGCCTTTCCAATTTTGCCGGAGGGGTAATGATTTTATCCATGCGCCCATTCAAAGTAGGTGATGTAATAGAAGCCCAGGGAGTAATTGCATCGGTTATAGAAATCCAAATATTTCATACGGTATTAAAAAGCTGGGATAACAAAATTATCATTTTACCTAATGGTGCCTTGTACAACGACAAAATCATTAACTACTCTTGCGAACCTACCCGAAAAGTAGAGTGGATATTTGGCATTAGTTATAGCGACGATATTGATAAAGCCCGAACCATTATTAAAGAAAATATATTTACCGATGAGCGTGTGTTGGATGCAGAAACCCCCTACATCAATATAAATGAGTTGGCAGACAGCTCAGTTAATTTTAAGGTACGGGCAGAAGTAGTACAGGCTGACTACTGGAATGTGTATTTTGAAATGACTGAAAAAATTAAAAAAGCTTTTGATGCCAATGGCATAAGCATACCATTTCCTCAACGTGATGTTCATTTATTCAATAATCAACAATAAAACATAATACAAGTATGCGACTTATACTGATAATTATTCCTTTTCTTTTTATCATTAGCCAAAGCTACGGGCAAGAAGATACTACACAAGTAGCCAATGACACCACCTGGCGCTACAGCTTAAAATCAGGATTAAATTTTTCGCAAACTTCATTTAGCGACAACTGGGCAGGCGGTGGAGTGGGTTCCGTAGCCATCGGTTCATTCTTTTATGGTACTGCTTTGTACAAAAAAGATAAAATCACCTGGCGTAATGAAATCCAAATGCTGTATGGTATAATTAATCAAGAGAATCAAGATACCCGCAAAACTACTGACCGGTTGTTTCTTGATTCAAAGCTGGGTTACTCGTTGAGCAAAAAGTGGAACTATTATGCCTCCCTTAGTTTTTTGTCACAATTTGCTCCTGGTTATCAATTCAACGATGACAATAGCCGCAACAAAATCTCTGATTTCTTATCGCCAGCATTTATTACCAGTTCATGGGGTCTCGAATATACCCCTAATGATTGGTTTTGGTTGCGGATGGGACCATTTTCACCCAGAGTTACGATAGTAACAGACGATTCGCTCTTCGTAAATATACCGGAAAATTACGGTGTGCCTATTGGAGAAAATATCCGTTATGAGTGGCTTGCTTTCCAATTAACGGCAGAAATAGATAAAAACTTAGGTGAAAACTTAAATATTAAGTCCAGATACAACCTTTTTGCCAACTATGAAGAATTTACATTTAACAAATTTGATCATTTTGTGGAATTAATTGTCACTTCGCAAGTTACCAAGTTTATTGATGTGAGCCTGGCCATTAATTTAATTTACGACGAAGACCAGGATGACGATATTCAGCTAAGTCAATTGCTTGGTATAGGCTTGCTGTATAAAATGGGCACCATAGACGATAAATAATGTAATACACTTTATATACACAACTATATAAAGCTATCCGGAACATACTTATTAAATAGGTAAAACTTGTAATAAATCATAAGTTTGATAAACTAATTAAAACGTGAGCGGGAATTCCATAGAGCCTGATTTTAAACCTTTAATTGAAGATAATATTGGAATCATCACCAAGATATGTCGTGTATATGCCGACAATCAGGAAGATTTCGATGATTATTTTCAGGAGGTGACGTTACAACTTTGGAAGAGCTACAAAAATTTTCGTGGCAAATCTTCGCTCTCTACCTGGGTTTATCGGGTAGCGTTAAATGTTTGTTTATTACAAATAAAAAAGAAAAAGCGAAATATAATAGTTCTTACCGATCAGCTGCCTACCAGCTGGTACGAAGAAGCAACAAACGAAAAAGAAGAGATGGTGCAATATTTATACGCATCCATACGCAAGTTAAAAAAAGACGACCGTGCGGTAATTTTTTTATTTCTAGAAGATAAAAGTTACCAAGAAATATCTGAAATATTGGGTATTACGGTTTCAAACGTAGGAGTAAAGCTTAACCGAATTAAACAAAGATTGAAAGAAATGATGAATGGAAGAGCTTGATGATTTAAAAGAAATATGGAACAATAGCGAAAAGCCAGTTGTAAATCTGGAAAGGGAAAAGCTGGAAAAGGTTATTTCAAAGAAATCAACCGGAATACTGGATTGGCTAAAAATAATTGCTAAAATAGAAGATTGGGGTAATTTTATATTTAGTATCGCTTCAATAATATATTTTATCTACTACCAATATTATGATTGGGCCATCGTGTTCGGTATTTTATGCATGGGCATCTCCTTTTATTTTCATTATATATATAAAATTATCCATCGCATTAGCTATAGCGAAAATGTGCTTGAATTTTTAGAAGATACTTATGCGGCGCTAAGGTCTTTTTTACGCAAGTACCTCACAGCGCTTTTTGTAATTTATTTTATAAGCTTTATTGCCAGTCTGGCTTTAAATATGGAGGCTGATGCATTTGAAAAACTAAATGCAACCAGTTGGTTGATAATCATCGGTAGCGGAATTATTGGCTTTTTTGTTGCCTGGATCCTGATCTATACCTATTACTACCTGGTATATGGCCGTAAAGCCAGGAAATTGAAAAAAATGATCGAATCTTTAAAGGAAAAAGAATAATTATATAGCGGTAATCCTTATTTCTACCCTTCTATTAATGCTCCTGTCTTCTATAGTGCCAGAAGTAATTAAAGGTTTAGTATCACCAAAAGCTTTGGTTTCAATTTTATTCTTATCAATTCCTCTATAGATCAAGAAATATTTTACTTCCTCTACCCTTTCTTCACTTAGCTTTTTATTTAATTTAGGATTACCACTTATATCCGTATGCCCTTCAACTTGTATTTCCATTCCCGGATTCATTTGCATGGTAGCCACTAAATCATCTAAGTCTCGAGCGGCAGGTACCGTAATATCTGATTTACCCTGCTCAAATTGCAGGTTATCATAGGTTAGAATATCCCCGATATTTACCGGCTTCATCTCAAAATCTAAATTTAAGCCTTCTTCCTGATATTTGCCTGGTTCAAGTACACGGCTAATGGCAGCATAACCTTTGGCTTTTGCCTGCACTTTATAGTCGTTGGATTTGCGCAAGTAAAATTCATAATTAGCGTAAGGTGCTACCTGGGTCACACCCATATCGTTGCCATAGGGTAATGTTTCGAAGGTAATGGTTGCCTCCACCCTAATGGGCTCCTGAGACTCTAAATTAATCACCTGCCCTTGCAGCTTCAAAACTTCACCCTTTTTAGGAGATTGCTGAGCGCTAGATGCAGCAGGATTAAAGATTAAAAAACCAATAAGTAAAATTTGGGAGATCATATGTAATTTTTTGTTCAATTTAATAACGAAATTACAAATTTCAAAAGATTATTGCTTAAAAAATTTTACCATAATTTATAACTATCTGATTTTCAGTTCTATTTTCATTCCATTGATGTGGTTTTCAAGTGCTTGCTGCCATGTAACATCTGCATCCCATTTTGCACCCAAAAATATATCACCGGTATATAAGTGTTTCACGTAAAATTTATACACCGGTTGCTCTACAGGAATTGGTTTTACTTCCACACTTAAATCTGGCTCTACGCGCATGCTAATATAATCTGTTTCGTTGGGATTAGTTTTATAATTTAGAAATTGTTTTACTGCTTTACCGGTAGTATTAATATTCATAAGAATGTATTGGTAACCCGCCGCAATTAATTGTTGATTGGTCTTTTCACTTACATCCTCAATGCCATACTTATACGGATATTGCTGCATTATTTCCTGTAGTTTTTCATTGTCTTTCTTTATTTTTTCATTGGTTTTTTCGATGGTTTGCAAAACTACCGGATCGTCAACTGTATTTGGAATAGTAATAGGTTCGAAGGCAGGAACCACAATTTTATCGAGCTTTAAATCCGGCTGATATTCTTCAAATCTTCTACCGGCCATCACAGGTATGTCTTTATAATATTCCGGTTGATCAATTATCATATGATTCGACAATTCCAAATTATGCTGACCCAAAGACCTATACAGGTTGATCAATACATTGTCAAATTCATCATTTTGATTGTACCAGGCTTTTTGCCCATGCGATAAAAAGGTTTTATCATTATTGAAAGGAGTAATTACTAAACTGTTGATAACATTGCCGGACTCCTGACGCGATTTATCCAACAGAATTATATTTTGAATATTTCTTTGCGTTAAATTTTCGGCAATGGCAGTAGTTACAGCATCACCGGCCAATACATCATCTAAATAATAATAAGCAACAACATCTATTCCCAGCCTTACGAAATACTGATGCGCCTTTTCGGCAAATTCATGCCAATTGCCTCTATTCTCACTTTTGCCTACGGCAGGTACTGAAACCATCACCACTGATCGACTGGAAAGCAAATTTTCAGGCATGAAATTAAAGTCATAATTTAATGCCCTATAATTTAACAACCTATTTTGTACAGGAGTAAAGCTCTGAGCAAAGGAAGCAGGTAAAATAACTACCCAGAGAATAAAAACCAGAAAATTTTTGCTCATAATTTTTGCGAACATATCTACTCAACGTCCCGGAGGTGTAGCTTAGTTTATAAGCCAATCAATTTAATAAGTATTGTATTTTTCAAGATGTAAAAATAGAATCTTTATTGATAGTGGTTCATGATCTTACGTAAATTTTGTAATAATATTGGCAATTGGTCATCATATGCAAATAAAGAATTGAAATCCAAAGCTATATAATCAACCATTCGTGTTTCTTTCCCCTGCGTTATTTCTATCGCTTTGTCTTTTGCATGTACAATTATTGAGTCATCTGTATTGGGAAATTGCTCAATTTCTTTTATAACATCCGCATAAAAAGAGTATACCGTGGTTAAAGCCAGAAACTTTCGTTCTTTATCGTAATTGTATCTTTTAGTCACTATTCTAAAAGATTTATTATTTGATAAACCAAATTCATACTCATAGCAGTACCATCCTTCGTGGCAAGGCGGGTAAGTTTGCATAATATATTTTACCTCAGAAATTAAAGCTTCAACCGGCTTTTCACGATTACAGCTACAAAGTACTAAAGCTAATAATATCAGATTTCTCATCTGCTAATTGAAAAATATGTACAAGTATCCCAGTACAAAAATTATTAAAACCAACAGGCTTTCCCAGCCAATTCTAATGGGCCCCTTTTGTTGTCTGTGCAATAGCCCTAATAAAGTACAGGAAGTCATAATAATTGTCATGCTAATAATAAATTCCTGATTGGCCGACAAAGCATGATAAATAGATCCTTTTAAGTAGGCGAAGTCTGAAAAAGCGACAAACAACATATCAAAGGTGTTGCCACCGATAACATTGGCCACGGCTAAAGTAACAGCGCCTTGACGCACGGCAGCTACTGATACAATGAGCTCCGGTAATGACGTGGCAATGGCGGTAAATAAGCTACCTACCAAAGTAGCAGAAAGACCGGTAGATTCAGAAATAATAATACCGGTTTTGGCTACACCATACCCCGCTATGGCTACTACCAAGGCCAGGACCACAAAGATAATGATGGTTTTTTTTAAGCTCAGCTTATTCAGGTTTTCATCCTCCGGCTCATCCTCTACCGTATACTGTGTATCACGAGGTTGCCACATAGGCACCTTTTTGGCGTTGGAGATCAATTTTGTACCCGCCGCATAAGCCAGCAATAAAATGACCGATCCGGGGTGAATACCAAAAATATCAATATTAGGTCCGGTAGTTAATAAAATAATAAAAGAAAGCAATACAATAAGTAAAACACCTTGCATAAGGTTGGCAAAAGAAGCTGCAGCATGCTCAAGATTGGCTTTGGTATAGCTTATATCGGCAATGGATAAAAACACCGTTTGCGCTGCTATGCCTCCGATGGCATTACTCACTGCCAGCTCGGGAAATAAATTATAGGCAGCGGTAACAGAAGTTACTATGCCAGGCAACGAGGTAACACCTCCTAAAAAAATTGCACCAAATAAAGCTTCACCCATTCCGGTAAGATCAGCCAATTGATCAGCGGCTCTGGTGAGGCGCACACCCGCGAAAGCTATTACTGCTGCAGATATTGCAAATATTACGATGGCCCAGGTGAGGGATAAATTCTCAAAAAACATAATTTACGTTAAAAGATTAAAAAATAATTGCCATAATTTAGCGAATCGAGTAATTTATATTGGAACTTTAAATTATTCTTTTAGACATCATCAAACAAACAAGCAATTAGTCTAACTGTTCCAGATTTTATTCTATGACGGAAGAATCTACTAAATTTATCATCGTAGGCCTTGAAAACCCTGGCTTATCTTTAGTTGCATTTTTGGCTACTAATAATTATAGCTGTACAGTTTTTTCGCACGACAGTAAAGCTTTGGCTGGTGCAAAGCTATCACTATCGAAGCAGTTAACTGAAACTGATATGTTGTTGGTGCATTTTCAGAATAAGAGTTTAAATGAATTACCGATAGAAGGTAATTTTGTGGTGGACAATACTTCCTGGAATAATAGCGCATTAATAGAAGAGTTATATGCAGCATATGAAGAAAAGGCCGCAGGATGGATTGCTTTGGCACCCTCACGAATTGAACAAACGCTTACTAATGATAATACAGCAGGACTAATCTTTTTTCACGATTATAAAAATTATCCATTTGCCGAAATTATTGGGCAGCAAGAATCAAAAGTTTTTGTCTATTTAAACGAAACGCTGCAAAAAATTGGCTGCTTTTGCATTAGCACACTTCATGAACGGTATTTGAGCCTGGCAGCTGGCTTACAATTTCACTATCTGGCTTTGTGGCACGCTCATATTCATAAAGTTAAACCCTTAGAGCTGGAACAACTAACGGGAAAAAGTACCGGATTTTTGCCTGTGGGAGTTCTTAATTCTTTTCTGGATAACCCCTATTTAATACTGCTTCATCAAAATGAAAAACAGCTAGAAATCATTTTAAAAAGATATAAATACGTTGCCAACTTAAAACATGAACATTTACAACGGCAAATAAGAAGAATTAAAAAATTACAACCGGAGGCTACACTGTTAGCCATTAAAAAAGAACCGGAAGCTGACGAAAGGCTAAAAAAGCTGCTGCTGTTGGAAAACCATCAGGGGAAGTTTAGCCGATCTTTTTTTTATCAGGTTTTTCAATGGGCCAGCTATCTGGTCAAAGATTTTTCAATAAGCATCGACCAGGTAGATGCCGTTTATAAATACGCCTGGTTGTGGCCCAGAGGTCCATTTGAACTTTGGAATAAATGGATTCCCGGTCATGTATTGCCTGAAATGGAGCTGCTTGAGTTGGCACCAGCCGGATGGATATATCGCCTTAATCAATCCAATAGAAACTTATATCGCTGGGAGGCTTCGGGTAAAAAATCGATTGACACAAATGATTGGCACTTTACCGTATCCAGTCTCCCTGAACATCTATCCGATTTTAAACCGGATCGTGTACTTTGGCATCGCCCGGAAGCAACCATAACCGATGTGGGTAATGGCATTCTAAACCTTGAATTTCACAGCAAATTAAATATGATGGACCAGGATGCCTTGGATGGCATTGATGAAATTTTGCAAATTGCTGCTGATGGCTACCAGGGAATTGTGGTAAGTAATAATGGTCCGCATTTTACAGTTGGGGTCAATTTAGGCCTTCTCTTTATCAGTGCCGTTGAGAAAGATTATCAGCATATCGAATTTATGATTGAATCTTTTCAAAGCAGATTGATGCAACTAAAGCATGCTCCGGTACCCGTGGTAATGGCTTGCCATGGCTATACCATTGGAGGGGGCACCGAAATGCTATTGCATTTAGATTCAAAAGTGGTTGCTCACCATTTTGCTCGTGTAGGTTTGGTGGAAACAAATGCAGGATTGATACCAGGTGGCGGCGGGAGTAAAGAACTTACCATACGAGCCGAACCACACGTAAAGGCAAAAAACTGGCCGAAGTTTATCGGCCTATTTGAAAATATAGCGTCAGGTAAAATTAATAATACTGCTCAGGAAGCTAAAAATTCAGGATTAATATCCGGCGAGGTACCCATCACTGCCAATAGAGACTGGTTATTGTATAATGCCAAAAAGCAGTGTTTATCATTGATCAATGGCTACAAACCATCCGGGGCAACAGACGTTGCCGTGGCTGGCAATGAAGGCATTGCTGTACTAAATGACTATATAGATAGTAATAGAAAAAATCGCCAGTGGAATAAAAAGCATGTAAAGCTCCTCAAACGTGCGGCCTATGTATTTTGCGGAGGCAATGTTGCTTTTAACGATCACCTTACCGAGCAACAATTATTAGCTTTAGAAAAAGAAACTTTTTTGCAGCTATGTGGTGAACGATATACCTTAAAGAGAATTAATAAAATATTAAGAGGCAAATAATTGATATGAATATACAAAAAATCTATCAGCAAAGAAGAGATGATTTTCAAGCAAAAGCAAGAAAGCATTCCGGTAAGGCAAATCGATTATCTATTGCTCGTATTGTGGTGTTTGTCACAGGTGTAATCGCCATCATTTACTTTGCTAATGCCAGGCAAAGTTGGTCGGCTTTTATCTGCCTTTTAATCACAGCTATTATTTTTGGCTGGCTGCTTAAACGCTATAATAAAATTACCTTCCTTCGAAATCATAATAATTTTCTTAGTCAAATTAACGATGCTGCCATTCAACGTGTACAGGTAAATCTCAAAGGACTCGATACGGGTGAAGAATTTTTAAACAATACCCATTATTATGCCAATGATCTGGATGTTTTTGGGCAAAACAGCTTATTTCAATTGCTCAATCACACCAGCACAGCATCTGGCAGAGAAAAGCTGGCTCAATACCTACAGTATCCATTTAATATTTCAAAAATTGAACAGTATCAACAATCAAGTCAGGAGCTATCTACAGATGTAGACTGGGTGCAAGAGTTTATTGCTTTAGGAAAGCACTTTAAAGAAGAGCAAAACTATAATAAAACTTTTTTCAGTTGGATTAATGCAGAAAACCTGATAAAAAATAAAGCGGTTAATTTTTTGGTTAGCAATCTGCTATCATTAGTGGCCATTAGTACCATTATTATGTGGTTATTAGGAGAAGTAAGCTTTATGGCATTTATTTATGTGGCTATTTTGAATGGTATTGTGATTTTTACCTATAAGAATAAATTACAAGAAACCACGGAAAAAACAGACGAAAGCGCCAAAGCTTTAGCTGCTTATGAATTATTAATTGAAAAGCTGGAAAATAGTTCTTTTAAAGCAGAACAATTGAAACAGCTGCAAACTCAATTAAAAAATGAAGAAATAAAAGCCAGCAAGGCCATCAAAAAATTAAAAGATATCATTTACCTGCTGGCGAGCCGGGGCAACATGTTTTATTGGATGCTTAATGTAATTTTTATGCTGGACTTGCGGCTGCTAAAAATAGCCGAAAACTGGAAGAGCCGGAGCAAACAATATATTGAAAAAT
>Ga0207419_1001480_pt1 | contig 17510 bp, 13 predicted proteins | sample ElkSloMetagenome_4_FD_184723 | JGI IMG/M metagenome (GOLD analysis project Ga0207419, IMG submission 184723) | Hot spring microbial communities from Elkhorn Slough, Monterey Bay, USA - MD2A (version 2) | ecosystem: Environmental > Aquatic > Marine > Intertidal zone > Estuary: Microbial mat ...
TAAGAGTGCCAATGATAGCAAGTTGGAAAGGCAAGATAAAAGCAGGTTCTACCTCAGACCATATTTCTGCTTTTTGGGATGTAATGCCTACCATAGCTGATATGGCCAATGTAGAGATGCCACAAAATATTGATGGAATTTCGTTTTTGCCTACTTTGCTTGGCAATGCCGATCAGCAGAAAAAGCATAATCATCTCTATTGGGAGTTTCACGAAAGGGGAGGTAGAATCGCTGTGAGAAAAGGTGCGTGGAAAGCAGTAAAATACAATGTTGGCGAAAATCCTGATGCTTTGCCCGAATTGTATAATCTTGCTAACGATATTGGAGAGACCAACAATGTTGCTGAGCAGTATCCTGAAATTACAAAGGAAATGGATTCGCTTATGAGGGTTTCAAGAACACCTTCGCCTGTATTCAAGTTTGCCTCTGAAACTTACCTCGATGCACCATAGCAATAATTGAGTGTGCTACAGACTTTGTAGCACACTCAAATCAAATCTCCTTCTTTAATTCTTTTACTACTTGATTTAGGTCTTGATCAAGTATTTTAAGAATGGATTTCAATTCGTATTTATTTGTTTCTTTGCTTTTTTCTAATATTCTGATGTGCGTCATGCTAGGCTCAATAGAAAATGTATCAATTGAAGATTTTAGCTTGTGCGCCTGTTTCCCCAACTCGTCAAAATTTTCTGCTTCTAGCAAACTATACATTTCTTTTAAGCCCTGATCTACATTTTGGATGAAAATCTTAATCATTTTAGTCTTAAAGTCGGGATTGTTCATTGCCATCATCCCAAGCTTATCTAGACTATAGGCAACGCCTCTACTTTTATGTGTTTCGGTCTCCTCTTCTTTTTCGACTTTTTTGTACTCTATGCTCAAATCTAGTGCTTTACATATGGCTCTATACAGGTTCGCAGTCTCTATTGGTTTTCCCACATAATCGTTCATGCCTGCATTTAAATATTTGTCCTTGTCACCTTTTAGTACATTGGCTGTTAGAGCAATTACAGGTATGTTATTTTTGCTTTCCCTAATTTTTTGCGTAGCTTCAATACCGTTCATTACCGGCATTTGTATATCCATCAATACTATATCAAAATGCTTAGTTTCCAATAAGTTAAGCGCTTCTTTTCCGTTATTGGCTACTTCTACATAACTTTCCCAACTTTCTAACACAGACAATACAAAAAACTGATTCAACTCATTATCCTCTACCAAGAGAATTTTTTTGCCCTGCAGCTTTTTTTTATCGATGTCTATCTGATTTCCTTTTTGTAGCTCTTTAATGCCCCCTTTTTTAAGCTCAATAGTGACTGTAAAAGTAGAGCCTTTATTTTCATTACTGTCTACTTGTATTTCACCATTAAATAACTCAATAAGCTCTTTGGTAATGGCAAGACCAAGACCTGAACCGCCAAATTTTCTGGTAATTGAGCTGTCTTGTTGCATAAAGCCCTCAAATATTTTCTCCCGCATTTCAGGCTTGATGCCTATGCCAGTGTCCTTTACGGTAAAGGCTATTACATTACTTTCTTCTTTAGCCTCTATTAAATCTACTGATAGTTTTACTGTACCTTGTTCTGTAAACTTTATGGCATTACTAAGAAGGTTTAGTAATATTTGATTTAATCTGTAAGGGTCTCCGATAAAGACAGGATGTATTTTATCGTCATAATTGTATTCAAGAATAATACTCTTTTCGGCTGCTCTAAGACCTTGTATTTTAATAACTTGATTAGTAACCTCTGAAAGCAGGAAAGGAATATTTTCAACATTGAGCTTACCTGCTTCAATTTTAGAAAAGTCGAGTATGTCGTTGAGTACAACCAGTAGATTGTCTGCAGATGTTTTTATTGCATTGAGAAAGCTTACTTGCTTCTTATTAAGATTGGTTTCTTTAAGCAAACCAGACATACCAATGATGGCATTCATTGGTGTTCTGATTTCATGACTCATATTGGCTAAAAAGTTTTCTTTAGCTTTGGCAGCTTCAAGCGCTCTTTTTTGAGAAGCAATCAAATCATCATTGAATTTTTTTCTGTCGTACTCAAAAGATACCATATTACTGATGGTTCTGAGCAATTCAAAAATATTGTTCGTCCATTCTCTATTGTCCAAAACACATTCGTCAAAACCGATATGACCTATGAACTGCCCGTTGAGCCATATAGGGTAAATCAAAATAGAAAGAATTTCTTGAGGTTCGAGTATTTCTCTTAAATCTTGTGGTAAGGCACTTATGTTTTGCGAGAAGAATAAGCCGTCTTTTTTTATAATATCGAAAAAAGATTTCACAGCTTCAATGGGGACTTCTTGTAATTCGCCAATCTGAGGATTTATTCCAACATTGCACCACTCAAACGTGTTGGTGGTCACATTTTTATCAAAGTCATTTTCGAAGATATATACCCGACTAAAGTTTAGAAATTCGCCCAACTTGATCAAAGTAGTATCTATTTTTTCATTAAATGAAATATCATGGCGATTTAATTCAAATGATATTTCTGAGAGTACTTTTTGCTGCTTAAAGTTGGTTTCTAAAAAATTCTTTTGCTCACGCAGGCGGTTTTCGGCTAATTTTCGGGTAGTGATATCCTTGTACCGCCATAAATGCCCTTTATAGTTTTTTTCTATATATATAGGGATATAGTCTCGTTCTAGTATCCTGCCGTCTTTCATTTCAATTTCATCACCGAGTCTTGTCTTTTTTTCTTTTAATAATTTTATGACTTTCTCTACAAATTCATCGGGATTTTTAAATAGGTTTTTGAGTTGGTCAAGGGCTTCGGCGCAATCAGCACCTAGTAGGGTTTCTGGTGTAGCAGGAATATTAAATAAATCACAACAAGTTTGATTAATAAGAGAGATTTTCCGCTCTTCGTTTTCTATCATAACACCATCTTGCAAGCTTTCCATTAAAGTATTCATCCTGGAATACAAAGCTGCAAACTCTTGCTCCTGCTTTTTCTTTTGGGTAATGTCAGACTGTAAGGAAATAAATTTGAGGGTTTCTCCCTCATCGTTCAGTATGGGAGTTATATTACAAGAACACCAATACTCTTTTCCGTACTTATCATAGTTAAGAATTTCTATGTTGAATGGTTTTTTAGAGGCTAGGCCTTTTTTAAATTGTTCAACATGCTCTTTGTTGGTGTTTTTGCCTTGCAGAAAATTACCTGGTTTTTTATTGACAACCTCTTCTAGTATATATTTAGTGGTATTTAGAAAACTTTGGTTAACCCATTCAATTTTGCCACTTTTATCTGTAATAATTACCCCATTATCGGTTTTGCTAGCTACAGTAGAAAGCTTTATAAGTTCGCTTTCTATTTTTTTAAGTTGAGTTATGTTTTTGGCATATAAGTTTACATAGTTAGACTCAATAATTGGCACAATACTTATGCTGTAATGCTGCTCTTCAACTTCTATTTCCTGTTCTAAAATAGAGTTTTTTGAAAAAGCTTCCATAAGCTTATTTTTTAGCTCTTTGGATTTTTGGAAATACTCAAAAAGACTTTTTTTTCCTGACTTGTTGCAGTAAAGTATGTTGCCATCTAAATCGAATCTAAAAGTAGGGTTGGGGTCTTCTTCGGGTAAAAGTGCTAGTTCTTTTATCTTTTTTTCTTTCTCATGCAGCTTTTTTTCTATTTCATACCTTTCTGTAATGTCTCTTGTGAAAGCTATTACATAGCCATTGTCTTTATGCTTTATGTATTTTAGACTGGCTTCAATACTTTTTTCTTGTCCTTTTGGCAATTGGAGTTTGCCTCCTACCAACATATTATCTACCTCTTTGAGCTTAAGTAGTTGAGAATACCATCTTTCGGGTTTATTCGCAAAAACTTTCTCTAGATTCCAAACTTTAGTAAGTATGAGCTCTTCCCTTTCCATTTTAAAGCGCTCACAAAAAGTATCATTCACATAAAGTATATCGCCATTTTCATGAATGATATGTATACAATCATTTGAGTGGTTAATGAGTGCATCTAGTGGAAAGGTTTTGTCGATAGGGTTGTGATTGGGGGTCATAATACTTTTAAATAAATTTAGGCGGCGTCTGCTTCTCGATTTATTGGTGTAGGTATCTCTCTTCTTTTGGCTTTTTCCCACACTACTGATTGTTGGTTATTGATCAAACGAAGTAAGCCTTTAAATACAGAAAGGTTCATCATGGTAAAATAAAACGGAACGAATAGGACTTTACTTTTAAAGTTTTTGTCTTTGAGTAAGTAAAATGCAAAAGCAAGTGCGTAGAAACCGACCTGTAATAAGAGCGCATATCTATAAATTGTATGGTTACTCTCAACGGCTAATCCTATATTGCTTAATAAAATAATTGGCAAGGAAAGCGGTGCGAGTGTCCACCGCAAAGCCCTGTGAGAAACAAACTGAAAAGACAATAGGGGGTATTTAATTGGATTCATGATTTTCCTTAATCTCCAAACTGCCTGTAGCCCACCCGCTGCAATTCTTATCTTTCTTTTTTCCTCTTCTTTTACATTGGCACTTGGCAACTCAGAAGCTATGGCTTTGGGTGCATAAGCTATTTTGTAACCTTCTGCAGCTATTTGCATACTCAACACAAAATCTTCAATGAGTGTGTCGCTGCTTATCTCTCTGTAAAGCGTGGTTTTAATGGCAAAAAGCTCTCCTGCTGCGCCCATGGTTGAATACAACTGGGCATCGGCTGATTTTAGCCAAGATTCGTATTTCCAGTAAAAGCCCTCACCTGCACCTGCTGCAGAGTCCTTTTCTGTTGATAGTACTTTTTTCTCACCTGCAACAACGCCTGTGTTTGGGTCTTTAAAAGGATGTACCAAATTGTGTAAAGCCTCATTGTTTAAAAACGTATTGGCATCTGTAAAAATGGTAATAGGTGTTTGCACCTTTTTCATCACACGATTTACCGCATGTATTTTACCTTTTCTTTCAGGCTTAAAAAATACCTTTACTCCTTCAAAAGCCGCAGCAATGCTGCTGGTATTATCAGTGGATCCATCAGCAACCACCCAAACGTTGAGCTTATTTTTAGGATAATTGGTTTCAAAAGTATTTTCTATTTTTTCTGCAATAAAATCTTGCTCATTGTAAGCTGCTATTATTACGGTAATTTCAGGCAATCCATGTTCTTTGTAAATAGGAGTTTCGTGTTTCCTGTTAAGTAAATTTTTTTTTATGAATAGGAGTGTTTCAACAATGACTCCGTAAAAGATATAGACATAAAAGGTGACAAAAATACCTGTCCAGAAAAGGATTAGAAATATATTTTCCATCATAAATTGTCAGTTTTTATGCAGCTGTCCTATACATTTCTATAGGCAATGCTTGGTTCTTAAAGTGGTTTTTTGCTGCCTTAATGGCTTGGTTAAAGGCTGCGAGGCCTTGTTTGTTTCCTTTTAGCAAGTAGACGAGTCTTTTTTGCGGTACCACAACCCAATTAAAATACATCCAAAAAGTTCTGAATTCTTCTTTAGAAGCAAAGCGATGCATAAAAATTAGCCTATTGCGGGTCATATAAAAAGTTTGTAAGGGACTGTTAGTTTTTACAGCAGCAGAAGCTTTGTGGATGACCCTGCTTTTTCCAATAACCTTAATTTCTAAATCTTGCTTTCTTATTTTCTCACACCAGTCCAACTCTTCGTAGTACAGAAAGTAATCAGTAGGCATAAGCCCTATTTTTTCAATCAGATGAGTAGGTATCATCATTGCAGCACCGTGGGCGTATCCAACGTCTTGGGTAATTTGGTAAATAGGGGCATCTTTTTCGTGATTGCCAATCATGTTATTTCTGCCTGTTTTAAAGTTGATAGGTGTCATACCAGCATATTGCAATAGGCTTGGGTTAGAGTGAAAAGCAATTCTCGGACTGGCAGCTCCTAAGTTCGGGTTATTTTCAAAAGCTTGTACCAAGGGTAAGATGCTACTTTCTTCTATAACAGTATCATTATTTAGAAAATAGAGATATTTTCCTTTAGCACGCTCAATTCCTAAATTATTGGCACCAGCAAAGCCTAGGTTCTCAGAACTAAAGATGTAAATCACTCCTGGAAAGGCTTTCTTATAGTTTTCCGCATTATGATAATCTGCAGCATTGTCTACTAAGATCACTTCAATAGCAGGATATTCAGCTTTTTTTAATGAGTGAAGAAAAGCAAGCGTATCTTCTTCATTTTTATAATTTACTGTAATTATGCTTACCAAAGGATGTTTTTTCATGAGTTATGCTGTTTGGTTTAGTGAAAGGTCGAAATCATAGATTTTTCGCTCTTTTTCGGTCAGGATTTTTACGACTTTTGCTGGGTTGCCCACAGCTACTGCGTAATCAGGAACATCTTTGGTAACCACACTTCCTGCGCCAACCACGGCGTTTTTACCTATGGTGACCCCAGCTACTATGGTGCAGTTTGCTCCAATCCAGCAGCCATCTTTTAGCGTAACTTGCTTGGTTGAAACTCCCTGTTCCAATATTGGGCGAGTAGTGTCTTGGTAATTATGGTTTAAACCTGAAATGACGATGTATTGCGCAGTTAGGCAATTTTTGCCTATTTTGATAGGGCCAATCAGTACATTACCAATACCAATTCGGCTACCTTCTCCAATGTGTAAAGCACCTACGCCATTGTTCAAAACTGTAAAATCCTCAACCCTTGCGCCCTTACCGATTTCGCAAGTCTGAAAAGGGAAGAGGTCCCTCCTTACTTTCCTTTTGATTTTGCCTTGGTAGTTATGGATAAAGGGGTTTAAAATGTTTTTTGCCCACCATCTTGGTTGATGCTCGCCGGGAGGTACTATTAACCAATGGAGCGTTTTTTTAATAAAAGGATTTTTATTAAGGGCCGTTTTGAGCTTCAATATATGCATACTTTATTTTTTAATATACGGGTGTTTCAGAAATTTTCTGATGTTCTTGCAATATGATCTCTTCAATGCGAGAGGTTCTTTCGTCCCAGTCGTTGATCAGTGCCAGCCTTTTTTTCTCTTCAATGTCTTCCTGCGTGTGTTTATGTAATGCTTGATTTACTTGACGTTCGAAAGAGGGGAGGTCATCATAGAAATGTACTTGGCTTTCAAGTTCATCTAAATTGGCAAATCGGGTTGATAACACAGGTTTACCACAAGCAAAATATTCATTGATTTTTAAGGGATAAATGCAACGTGTAAGCTCATTACACTCAAATGGTAAAATACAAGCATTTGCATGGTAGATATAGGCAGGTATCTGTTCATGGGTCTTTTTTCCCAGAAAATGTATATTGGGCATATTCAATAAAGAGCTTCCCTTAAATTCTCTTTCATCTTTAGGGCCTACCATGACCCAGTTCCACTGAGGAAATGCTTTGGCAGCGATTTCTATAAAATCATAATCTATTCTTAAGCCGATATTGCCAACATAAAGTAATTTTATACCATCTATTTTTGCTAAGTCTTCAGGGCAAGATTCTTTGCTTCTGCTTTCAAAATGAGAGAAATCTACGCCGTTTTCTACTGCAAAAGTTTCTAAGTTGCAGGTGTGGTACTTGACCGCTAGTTCTTTTGAAGTAGTAATCACCGCTTTGGCTTCTTTCACTGCTTTGGCCTCAGCTTTTATGCCATGCTTGGCTATGTACCTCTCTCCAGCTATATTATCTACACAGTGGTAGAATTTGTCAAGTACTTTTTTATCAGTATAGATTTGAAAACGGGTAGGATCAAAAGAATTGACATAAGTGAATTCTTGTACTTCAAAGTTATCCAGCACCTTATTAATAGTTTTCCAAATAGACTTATTGGAATAATTAAGTAGCTTTTGGTAAACCTTACTTTCGGGAAGAAAATTGACAGGGATTTGTGGCTTTGGCACTATGTAAATAAAATTATCGAGCTCTTTATACGGTCTATGGTAACTTTCTCCCAACCAAAATTTCAATCTCCTTTTTATACTTTCGTTTTTTATGTTAGCAACATCTCGCCAAGTGTAAGGGCGTTCTACATAGAATACAAGATTTTTCTTTGCCAGCCTTTTTGCAACATTTATTGCAGTAGAGGCATAAGGATGATCCCAACGAGGCATTGCTTGAAAAACCACTGTATTCATATGTTTTATTAAATTTTATCTTTTGTAGATTAGATTGCCTTTTCTGTATTTTTGCTTGTTTTCGTACCAGTCTCCGAACATACTTCCACCAGTTTCTGCCAAGTACTAAAGTTGCTATGGGCTTTATTGATTTTAATGTCCTCTTTTGGATGATTTATTTTTTATACATTTTCTTTTTGAAATAAAGCAGGCACTGTTTTGACCAATAGTTTGAGGTCATATCTCAAACCTCTCTTAAGTGCATATTCATTATCTAGGTCAATCCTTTCTTCTTCAGACATGTCGGCCTTGCCTCTCTTCGAAACCTGCCAAAGCCCAGTAATTCCCGCAGGTGCTTTAAATCTTAATATAGCTTGGTCATTAGTCAATTTTTCAGCTTCATATAATGGAAGTGGCCTATTGCCAACCAATGACATATCTCCTTTAACTACATTCCATAATTGGGGTAATTCATCAATGCTACTTCTTCTAAGAAAGGCACCTAACTTTGTGATTCTTGGATCATTTTGGAATTTGACAAAAGAAATATTCTTTACGGCCCTTTTGCTTGCTACGTAATGCTCGCAAACAGGTCTGCCATCCATGATCATCAATATTTTATTTGAGCGTTTACAAGATTCACATACTTCTTTAACCTCATTGGTATTTTCTTTCAAGTACTGATTGTTTTCCTTGAGTTGGTCCACCAAGCTATCGGCATTGGTACGCATCGATCTAAATTTGTAGAAATCAAATATTTTGTAGTCTTTGCCCACCCTTTTAGAGGAATAGAAGACAGGTCCCCTAGAATCCAACTTTATCAACACGGCGACTAAAGCGAGTATCGGACTTAATACAAGTAATGCACTACCAGCTATGAGAATATCTATTGTTCTTTTGAGTATATCCCCGATACTTTTGTATCCTTTTCCAAGTACCGGGGATCCATCTTTTTTTCGAGAAAGCCTACTAATTTTTCAATCTTGATTTCTAGCTCTTCGGGATTGAACGGCTTATTGATGTAATCTTCAGCACCAAGTTTTAGCAAACTTATTCTTGTGTTGCTTTTATCGTCTCCAGATAAAACGATTACAGGAATATGTGCAAAAGCTTTACTCTGTTTGAACTCTTGCAAAAATGATTGGCCATTTTGTCCGGGCAGTCCCAAGTCAAGCACTAGCAAGTCTGGTGTATAACCTTTTCCAAAGAGTTTCCAGGCATCTTCTGCGGAGCCTTCGGTTTTTATATCGTACTTTTCTTCAAAGTATCCTTCAAAGAAAACTTTCATAAATTGGTCATCATCAATATAAAGTATCTTTAATCCCATAGTACAAATTATAATGGTTAGATATGTTTATAATACAATTTCCAAAATTTGCGCCATGTAGATATGTAAGTGTAAATGATTGAAAATCAAGAAGGTAAGTTTTTTCTAGTTTATTCAATTATTCTAGTAATTGAAATTTTTCTAAAAAGTAGAAAATAATTGGCTGGTAGCATATGTATGTTGTTATAGGAGTCGTTTAAGCTTGCAATAGGTTAGATCGAGAAAAATTTAAGTCATTTATTGTTCTCGATTGATTTTTTGGAATTAAAAAACGTGTCAGATTTAATGAAAATATTTGTAGTTGAAGATGATTCTTTTTTTGGAGAAGCCCTCAAGTATCAACTTGCGCTTAATCCAGATTATGAAGTGGTTATGTTTACCAATGGAAAAGACTGCCTTTCAAACCTATATACCCAGCCAGATGCCATATCACTAGATTATTCATTACCAGATCTAAACGGCAAAGAAGTACTCAAAAGAATTAAGAAAAGCCATCCTGAAATACCAGTTATAATTCTTTCTGGGCAAGAAGATATGGAAACTGCGCTAGACTTATTGAGAGAAGGAGCCGAGGACTATCTGATCAAAAATGTTGATGCTATTCACCGTTTGCGTAATGTTTTAAAACATATCTCAGAAAAAGCGGCTTTGAAAAAAGAGGTAGAAACTCTAAAAGATGAAATAGGGAAAAAGTATAGTTTTAGTAACATTATAGGCAATAGTCAGGCTATTCAAGAAGTGTTCAAACAGATGGATAAGGCTGCACAATCCAATATTACAGTTAGCATTACAGGAGAAACCGGTACAGGAAAAGAATTGGCGGCAAAGTCTATTCATTACCAATCTAATAGGACAAGGAATTCTTTTGTCGCAGTAAATGTAGCGGCTATCCCATCAGATTTGATTGAGAGTGAGCTATTCGGACATGAAAAGGGGGCCTTTACTGGAGCTGTAGACAAAAGAGTGGGTAAGTTCGAACTGGCTAATAAAGGAACACTTTTTTTAGACGAAATTGGAGAAATGGATTTGGGCATGCAGAGCAAGTTGCTCCGCGTATTGCAAGAACGAGAATTGGTAAGAATTGGCGGTAATCAGGTAATAAAAGTTGACTTTAGGCTGATCATTGCTACTCATAGAAATTTATTGGAAGAAGTAGAAGCTGGAAAATTTAGGGAAGATTTATTCTACAGACTGCTCGGGCTTCAAATAGAGTTGCCCCCGTTGCGAGAGCGTTCTGAGGACATACCAATTCTGGCTAATTTCTTTCTAAGGAACTTTGCTAAGCAAAATAAGATTGCAAAAAAACAGCTAAGTTCTGAGGCTAAGGAAAAACTTATAGACTATGGTTTTCCTGGTAATGTTAGAGAACTTAGGGCTGTGGTAGAATTGGCGGCAGTTATGTCAGAAGGGCGTAAAATAGAAGCTTCTGATATTACTTTTCAGCAAGGAAATGTACTTGGCAAAATGCTTCAAGGAAGCGAAGATACTTTGAAGGGATATACCAGAAAAATTGTAAAGCACTTTATGCAAAAGTACAATAACAATTTTGACGTAGTTGCTTCTAAACTTGATATAGGTAAATCTACTATCTATAAGATGAAGAAAGATGGAGAAATTTAACTAAGCCGCATCTTTTTTATTTGAAGCAATTCTCTCTGTAGATATAAACTTGCCTTGCTGTTTTTTTGAGCTCCCCTTTAGCGCACTCTTTAGATTGTCAAATGCCATTCTAGGTAAGGTAAATGCTATTTTAAAAGCTTCTTGCCAAATCTTTTCTTTTACTAGAAATACCAGAATTCCGGTAAAGGTTAAAATAGTGCTCAGAGCGAAAATATAGTTTATGTTGAAGGTGATTTCTAAACTTGCTAAAATTGGCAATATTACCATTTGTATGCTCCTTGGCGGTCTATATAGTGTAATGGCATAATCTAAAGTGGCCGGTTTACCTTTTAGTAGTAGCGCTTTCCCCCAGTAAAATGCATTAAAATATTGGTTTCCAAACCACCTTATACGCTGCTTTTTGATTACTTCATTATTGTCTGTTTTTTCTTCTAAAACCTGAGCATCGGGCACATAAGAGATTTTTTTGTTAGCCAGTAAGAGCTGTATCAGCAGATTCTTATCCATGCCAGGTGCTCTAGCATCCAAGTTACGCGTCGCGATATTGAACGCTTCAATTTTAAAAAGTAAGGCACTGCCACTTAGCTCAGGAGGTAGGCCTTGCACTTGTTTCGCTTCTCTTAAAAGTGCATCATTTAGTTTTTCTGATATGCCATCGTAAACAGCTGACTTTGTTTCTGAATTTATTGCGGTCCTTTTACCTTGCCAAATATCTGCGGTTTTATTACCATAAAGCTTGATGTTTTGAATAAAATCCGGATTGGCAATATTGTCTTTATCCAATAATAAGATGTGGCTTGCATCTCTTTTTGTAGCCTCTTTAGCGCAAAACCTTAAAGCTTCATGGTAGGGATTTCCCTTCGCATCCTTAAAAGATTTTTCAATAATGGTCATATCGAACTTATCAAGTAAATATTTTATACCATAGATGTCATTTTGTAGCAAAACGAGGATTTCAACCTCTCGGCCATCGCAGTTGATGTTTTTTGCTGCTTTAACCGCTTCAATTAACTGACTATTAGGTTGATAAGCTGGGAACAATATAAGCAGTTTTTCCATTTTCCACTCCTTTACCACAGCCGTTGGATTTGGTCTAGTTGAAAAAAGTGCACTAAGCACAGAGAGGTAAAACAAATAAAAACTGTAAAAAAGTAGGTAAGCACCTACCAAATAATACATCGAGATCAAGGCTAATTGAATGTAGTACATGTTATTGCTCTTTTTCTATGAATACATTTGCGATCAAAGATTTTTTAGAATCGTTGATTTCTTCAAATAATGACATTTCTTTATCGCCAATAGCTTGGCCACCTTGCCTTACGGTAATAACTGCATGAGCCAACGCAAGCCACTCTTCCCAATCGGCATTTAATAAGGCAGGTTTTGCAGAGATAACAAGGCAATGATACTGACCTAGTTTCTTCTGAAAGAACTTCTTCCATAAATCAGGCTCATAAGCCTCAAAAGGAGAGTTTTCATTATACCAATGCATTATTAAATGCTCTTGCTCATTGTTTGTTTGAGCATCCTCTTCAAGGTTGAGATCCGCTTTATTAAATTTCTCATACTCTTCTTCACTACCCGAAGCATTGATGTACATTACTTTACCAGGGAACTGGCTTAGGCTTTCTACCATCTGTTTATTAAAGCTGCTTTCCTTGTCTTTTTCTGAAAGTCCGATAATGACAATCACCCGCAGTTCTACAGGCAGGTCGACTATCTTTTTTCTCAAGCGCTTAATTTCTTGAGGTAGTTCCTTATCAGTATGTAAAACGATTGATGGATGTAATTTGGTAACATCCTCATAATGATTGGCCATGTATACTTTTTTATCAAGCAGTACAAAAGTGACAATACCCGCAGCAATAAGCACAAATGAGGCAACGAAAGCCCCCACGATCATAAATGCCCTTTTAGAACTCTCAGGCTCTCTTGGTAATATGGGAGGGGCAAAAGTACTTATTTGTACGTCGCCAGAGCCTTGCTCGATAGTCCTGACTAAGTTTAACTTGCTCAACAAAATTAAATAGGATTCTTGTGCGGTATGTATCTCAGACATGAGTGTGCCAATACTCGACTCTAGTGGGGCAAATTTGGCGGCATAGGTATTTAATCTTTTTAGTTCGTTTTCCACAGCGGGAATCATAATGCTCTCCATCTCTTTATCTATCTCATAGCCAATAAAGCGCATCATTAATTCTTGTCTTGCTTGCGAAGGATCATACGGCACTTTTTGCACCATTTCTGAAATACTGCTTATAATCTCATTTTTTACTAAAGAGGCCTTTGCCTCCAACTCTTGCTTTTCAGTTGCTTTTCCCTCAAAAAATAGCAATTGGTTATTGAGGTTTTTTAGTGAATCTTTAAGAGATGCTATTTTTTTGTTGGCATCGTCGTTAAAATTGAGGTCTGAGGCATATTTTAGTTTCTGCTTAGAAGCTTCTGCTGCTTTGGTATGGGCTGCCAAAGTTTCTCGCAAGTGAGCCAGTTTTACCTCCATATTAACTATTTGGTTAACTATGGCTTTGGTGTGTTCAGGTAGATTTATAATATTATTTTCAATTTTAAAACCTTCAAGCTTTCTAATTTTTGTGTCTAAATCTGCTTTCGCTTTTTCTACTAATCCTTCCAGTCTTTCCCGATTGTTCTCGATTTTCTTTTTTGACACCCGTTGGTATTGTTCTGTAATGATTTCGAGATAGAGCTTGGCAATAAAAGCAGATTTATAAGGGTTTTCGCTTTCTATTACGATATCTACATAATTGCTTTTGCCCACTCTGTACGCCTTTAACTGCCCTTTCATTTCTTTAATGCTAAACCTGTTATTTTCGAGAAGTACTGTAATGGCAATATCAAATGTATCTCTCAGATTTAGTAAGCTGTAATTTTTTCTAAGCTCTGAAATCCGTTCGTAAATTTTTGTGGTATCTTCTACTAGGGTAGGGTCTTTCTCAAAGGTAAATTTATCATATTTGCCTTCCAGATGTTTCTTTAGAGCTTCTAGCCTGACCATTTCCATGGTCTTTAAAGAGTTGATTACTTCTATAAGATCATAAAAGAACATACTGGTTTCGTACTGCTTAAATTCTGTACCAGTCAAAGAAACCTCTCCTGAGGTAGGTAGGCTTACTTGCAGTGTCGCTTTTGATATGTATTTTCTTTCTTGATCTTTGGTAAGAAAAAATACTAGCGCAGCCGAGGCCAAAGGTATGGCTACGACCCAGATTTTAAATTTCCAGAATTTTCTGATTATGACCAGTATCTTATCTATCAGCATAATGCTCTTTCTTTCTCTACTTGGTTATAATGCTTAATTCTGCTTTAAATTTTTCTATATTGAGCTCGTGTTTGATAATGGTTTCTTTTGTGAGTTGCAGGGCGTTTTGCACTTTTAAAAAATCCTCTAGCTTGGCCTCGTTTCGCTCAAACTTTTCTCTTATCAGCTCGAAAGACTGTTCTTGTGATACCAAAAGGTTTTTAGCAAGGGCAGCTTGTCTTTTGGCTTGAACATATTCATAATATTTAAGCGTAACCCATTGCTCGATGTCATTCATGGTACCAAGCTTGTTCTCTTCGGTCCTTTTTACTTCTTCGCGAGCAATTTTTATTCTTTGCGGGGTAGTAGCTAGTTTATGCAGGCTCAACCTCAAACTACCGCCTACTTGTGGTAATACATTGCCAGAATATATGGTCTGCTCATTGTCTTGTCCTACTTGCTGCTCTAGTGAAAAGAATTGGAGTCCTACATCGATTCCCGAAATCCAGCTTAGTTTTTCTATGTAAAGTTGCTGTTCCTGCTGTTTTATTTTTTCGTTAATGTTCTTAATTACATGTGAGTTGGTTAAAGCTAGGTCAATCAATGAATCTAACTCAGCTTTTTCTGAAACCAAAAGTTGTCCTTTTGATACGCCCAAGCCCACACATACTATAAAAGAAAGAGTGAGTATTGATTTCATGTAATTATTCTTTGGTTATATAAAGTTACGCAGCTAGTTTGCTCGTATTATTTTTTGTTTGCTGTTGATAAATTTCTTTGTAATGCTTATTGGCTTTTGCGAACCTCGGATATTTTAAAATCAAGTCTACCCACCAAGAAAGGCTTATCAATAATCCTTTCAGTAATAAGACGGGCCTGTTGATGTATTTGAATCTTGATTTGAACAAAAGCATTTGATGTTTTATGAAAACCTCTTTATAAATGGTTTTCCAAGGGGAGTCATTGCGCCATAATTTGTATAGAGTTGGATCCTTGTGGAATAGCATGAACTCACTTTCTAGGATTTTCATGCGAGAAAGAGATTTCTTTAACGTGGTCAATCTAGGTGGATGATGGATGATCATTTCTGGTACAAAAGTGATTTCTCCTTCTTTGCGCATTCTCCAAGCTAGGTCAGCATCTTCATTATGGGCAAAAGGAAAACCTTCGTCAAAAATGCCTATTTTGAGCAGGCTTTCTCTAAGAAACGCGGCATTGCAAGTCGGTACTGCCGGATGCCCATGCAGGTTTTCTATTTGATGTGTTAAAGGATGCACTTTAGAAGGGTCTGTAGTTGTTTTTCCTTGGAGTCCTACCAAATTGCCTTTATTGAGATTTTGATAAATCACTTCTAGCCAATCACCACTGGCAATGCAATCATCATCTGTAAAAGCGATGATTTTACCTTTTGCATGCTTAACGCCAGCGTTTCTTGCTTTAGCAGGGTTGCCTTTGGGCAATTTCAACCACGTTAAGTTTTTAATTTTAGATTTAAACCCTTCGAGTATTTCAAAGGTATTGTCAGTACAGCCGTCGCAAGCTATAATAACTTCAAACCTAGAAGGAGCATAGGTTTGCTTCTCAAAACTCTTGAGCAGTTCTTGAAGTAAATCGCTTCTGTTATGAGTAGCTGCTACTATTGAAATATCTATTGTTTCTCGCATCTTTAATACCTTATTTAGCTTTTAAAAAAGCGGCTTTCAATTCTTGAGAACTTTGTAAGCCGACTTTTAATATATTTCCCCAAGAAATGTTTAAATGTGTTTTTAATAGTTTATCGGTATAGATAAAACCCCAAATCTCTACGAGAATTATGCTGTAGACCCCGCCCCAAATTCCGAAAAAGTGCAATCCGATTACAGTTAAGGTAATTTTAATGGCACTGCTGATCAGTACTACTTTGGCAGTCAACATGGGCTTGTTAAGTGCATGGCAAATCGTTCCATAGATACCTCCCAAAGGTGCAGCAAAGGCGTTTACACAAAGTAAAAGACTTATCAAAGGCAAGGCTTCTACAAAGTTTTCGCCGTGTAGATAAGGGAACCAATAAGGAGCTGTAATCGCAAAGAACACAAGTGCAGTTCCAAATAAAGCCCAAATGCCCATGAGCGTTTGGCCTAAGAGTTTCTTCATGGCTTCTGTGTCTTCATTGCCCAATTGATGTGCTTTGGCATTGACTAAAGCTTGTATGCTACCGTTTGGTAGCAACAGCAACTGAGCATACCTTGCAGCCAAGCCAAGCCAAGCTACTTCAGAAAAGGTAAGCAATAGGCCTCCAATTAATACCTCTGCGCGAGAGGCAAGACTTCCTGTTGTTTCTCGGAGCAGTCCAAATCCAGCATAGGGTTTTATCAATTGTATGTGAGTCTGATTTATGCTAGCTTTCAGTATCAAATTAAAAGCTCTATAGTTTATGAATGGGAGCAAGGCCAAAAATCTAATTCCCCCTAGGGCTAGTGTGAGGGTTCTTAAATCGATTTGCTGCAAATAACCATAAAGCAAAGTGCCACCCAGCAAGAAAACCACTGTACCTTGTGTATTTACTAGGTTTTTAGTTTTTAGTGTACCTTGCCACAAAAACATTTGCCACCTAAACAGGGATGTAGTAATTGAATAAAATACGTAAACAAGAAACCACTGCTTGTAATCTGCACCCATAAATGGGCTGATCAATAGCAAAATCATAAAGACCGAAAGCTCAATGGCAACTGTAATTAGTAGGTTTAATTTCCTATGGCTCAGCTGATTTTTGATAAAGCCATTACAGGCGTATTTTACCAAAGCGGTTTGGGTGATTCCTTCTCTTATTTTAGCTTGAACTGCCACCATAGCCATAACCCACATCCATTTACCAGCTTCATTTGTGCTGTATTGCAAAGTAGCATAGCTTGTTAGGCCAAAACCCACGGCAAATTCCAATATGTTCACTACAAGCGTATGTGATATTTTTTTTGCTGAAATCATAAAATGCTACTTTTATAAAAGTGCCGAGTTATCAGAGTCAAATATTGTTCAAAATATCAAGTAGCTGAAAATCAAGTTTTTATGTGGGGTAAAATTCTATAAAATAGAGATTTTCTATTTTATAGAATAAAATTTTTACCGACTAGCGGGAATTCCTAGACCGATTTTTTCGTCGATTCTACTGCTCTTAGAACCTTTAAATTTATTGGTGATAAAAGAAGTGCTCACCTCAAACAAGGCTTTGCTAAAAGCCAAGGCTTCTTGTAAAATGCCTTTTTCTGGGAAAG
>Ga0207419_1001481_pt1 | contig 17489 bp, 19 predicted proteins | sample ElkSloMetagenome_4_FD_184723 | JGI IMG/M metagenome (GOLD analysis project Ga0207419, IMG submission 184723) | Hot spring microbial communities from Elkhorn Slough, Monterey Bay, USA - MD2A (version 2) | ecosystem: Environmental > Aquatic > Marine > Intertidal zone > Estuary: Microbial mat ...
GTTGGAGCGGGCAAAGCAGCCGAATTTTTTAAATTTGACTGGAAAGCGGAACGCTGGAACCTGATGGTGGTGCTTGGCGCCATAATCGGCGGTTTTCTTGCTTCACAGTATATGAGCGACGGTACGGTAGAAATCAATCCTGAAATAGCGCAGCAACTTTCAGAGGATTATCAAATAGATAGTGCTGGGGAAGCTTACTTACCACCTGAAATTTTTGCTACCGAAAATATAACCGATCCACTTAATATTATGATTCTCCTTTTTGGAGGTCTAATGGTCGGTTTTGGGGCGAGATATGCTGGCGGATGTACCTCAGGGCATGCGATTTCAGGATTAAGCAATTTGCAATTACCCTCATTGATTGCTGTAATCGGTTTTTTTATAGGTGGTCTGGTCATGATTAATTTCTTATATCCTTTAATTTTTTAGAAATGAGATATCTTACTTATTTAGTCATAGGGATGTTCTTTGGCATCATCATGTTTAAGTCTGAGGCCGCATCGTGGTTTCGCATTTATGAAATGTTCCAGTTTGGAAGTTTCCATATGTACGGCATTATAGGTTCTGCACTGGTGCTGGGTGTTATCGGCGTTCAAATCATCAAACAAAAAAACATTAAGCCTCTGGATGGGGGTGAGATGAGTTTACAGCCTAAAAACATGAGTATTGCTCGTTATCTTATTGGTGGTATAATTTTTGGTTTGGGCTGGGCCTTGGCAGGCGCATGCCCAGGACCCATGTATGTGCTGGCTGGTGCAGGTTATATATCCATTTTGATAGTGATTCTTGGTGCCGTTGCTGGAACTTTTTTATATGGACTTCTAAAGCGTAAGTTGCCGCATTAAAAATTAGCGCGCTTATCCCATCTATAATTTCAAACTTTTAAAGGCCATTTCGTTGACGTTATACATTTGTTACAATACAATTTGGCCAAATGGTTATTAAGGTGAATAAATAAGTTCTTTTTGCTCAAAATAGCTGCTCAGGCCCTTGGCAGTATTTACACTATTAGGCCAATAGGTTTACCATTTTAATTACATTATAAAACTAACGGCCTTAGATGAGATACTAATTTTTAAATATAAGATGTTTCCCATTTGCAAGGCTTGAAAACTAAAATTAAGAAGCCAATATTTGTGGACATCCAAGAAGTTTTAGACGACCTTTATATACCCTTTAGCCGGGTTATAATCTCATGTAATCAGTGTTAAGTGTAGTAGCTCGAATTTTTAATTTAATTTCTAAATGGGATGGTGGTTTCCTTCACTTAATTATTTTAAAAAAGATAGTTGACCAAGTGTTTAGTTTAATTTAAAGCAATTGGTGCAAGTTGGTGGCTGAGGTTTTTTATCCCTTTAAGAATAAGTCTAAAATAGCTGAAGGCATAAAAGGCACAATTGACTAATAGAACGTTATTTTAGTTAGGCATAGCCCGTCACTTTTAAAGCGTCTTTCTGGTTTTAATGATAAAATTAGTTATTGTTCTCCAAAAGTATTTTGTTAATTTACCTTACAAAAGTTTTTTTAAAAACAAATGTTCATTTTTTAGCTGGCAATGCGTTTCTAGCTTTAGAAGGAATATCTACTTAATTTTGTATGTAAGCGTAATTTCTATTTTAAAACGCTTAGTCTGTATCTTTGTAATAGCCTTTAACACTTATAAATTATGACAAAAGCCATATATATTGCAACATTAGAAGCCCATAGTGGTAAGTCAATGGTGGTTCTGGGTTTCATGCAGTTATTGCTAGGTAAATTGGCAAAAGTTGGTTACTTCAGACCCGTTATAGATGACGTTGAAGATGGTCACATAGATAATCATATCAATACGGTAGTTTCCCATTTTAATTTAGATATTAGTTTCCCTGAAGCTCATGCACTCACTCAAAGTCAGGTGGTGGACATGTATAATGACGGGAGGCAGGGCGATATTTTGGATAGCATTATTTCAAAATATAAGGAACTAGAGGACGCCTTTGATTTTGTTTTGGTAGAAGGTAGCGATTTTTCGAGTGTAGGAACCGTTATTGAGTTTGATTTAAACATTGATATTGCAAAAAACCTTGGGATACCAGTAATTTTGGTAGATAACGGTAGGGGTAAATCCCTAGATGAATTTTGCGGTAATCTTGAGTCGGCGGTTAATAGTTACCTTAAAAAGGGGATAGATATACTGGCTGTGGTCGCTAATAAGGTGAGAGAAGAAAATATTGAGCTGGTCAATAACCAATTGCAGTTGGAATTAAGGGATAAGGCAGCAATATTCACAGTACCAAGATTAAAGAATCTATCGCATCCAACCTTAAAGGAAATTCTCGCAGCCCTAAATGGAAAGGTGTTATTTGGCGAAGAGAATTTAGACAATCAAACCGGTAGTTTTGGGGTAGGCGCAATGCAATTACACAATTACCTTAACCATTTAAACGATGATAGTCTAGTCATTACCCCTGGTGATCGCGCAGACATTATTTTAGGCGCTTTACAGGCCAATTTGTCGGATAACTACCCAGCTATTTCAGGTATAGTATTGACTGGAGGTCTCGTTCCTGAAGATTCAATAATAAAACTGCTTAAGGGTTTTAAAACGCACGTGCCAATAATTTCTGTACAACAGGGTACATATGAGGCCACCAATCTGGTTGGGAATATAAAATCAAAAATTTATGCCGAAAGCAAACAAAAGATATTGGCATCAATTTCTCTTTTCAATTCGTACATCGATGGCGAGTTTTTAATAGAACGATTAGAGACCTTTGAATCCAAAGTTACAACGCCTAGGATGTTTCAGTATAATTTACTCCAAAGGGCCAAGACCAACAAAAAACATATCGTGCTCCCAGAGGGGGAGGACCCGAGAATTCTCAAGGCTGCGGTAGATTTAAGTGTTAATGAAATTGTAAGGATAACCCTCTTGGGGGATGAAGAGAGTATTGAGAAAAAAGCAATGCAACTGGGACTTGATATTTCTATATTGGATGTAATAAATCCAGCAAGGTCCCCAAGGTTTGAGAGTTATGCCAATACGTTTTATGAACTTCGAAAACATAAAGGAGTCAACATGGACGTTGCTAGAGATACGATGTTGGATGTTTCCTATTTTGGCACTATGATGGTTTATAACGGTGATGCGGACGGTATGGTTTCTGGTGCTGTACATACAACCCAGCACACTATTAGACCAGCACTGCAATTTATTAAAACAAAACCAGGGACTAAGGTGGTTTCATCAGTATTTTTTATGTGTCTTGAAAGCAGGGTCTCTGTTTTTGGTGATTGTGCAATCAATCCCAATCCAACCGCAGAGCAACTAGCCGAAATCGCAATATCATCGGCACAATCGGCAGGTGCCTTTGGAATTGAGCCTAAAATTGCAATGCTCTCCTATTCTTCCGGGAGTTCGGGAAAAGGGGAGGATGTTGATAAAGTTAGAAAAGCCACTGCTATCGTAAAAGCCACCTATCCAGATTTACAAATTGAAGGGCCCATTCAGTATGATGCCGCGGTTGATCCTTTAGTGGGAAAAAGTAAATTGCCCGATTCCCTGGTGGCTGGTCAGGCCTCTGTTTTGATTTTCCCAGATTTGAATACCGGTAATAATACCTACAAAGCCGTACAACGGGAAACTGGAGCTTTAGCAATTGGCCCGATGCTCCAAGGATTAAATAAGCCGGTCAATGATTTAAGTAGGGGCTGCACAGTTGAAGACGTTTTTAATACCGTCATTGTAACCGCGATTCAAGCCCAGGAAAACACTAATACATGAAGATTTTAATTATAAATTCCGGTAGCTCATCTATAAAGTTTCAGATCATAAATATGCCAACTAAGGTGGTAATCTGTAAAGGAATGGTCGAGCGCATTGGGCTACATGACGCCCAAATTAGTTTAAAGTTCGACGGCCATTCCATCTCTGATAAACTCCCAATACCCAATCATGAAGTGGCTTTGGATAAAATGACAGCCTTTTTAACCGATAATAAATTAGCTATTATAAACAATACTGATGCTATTGATGCCGTTGCCCATAGGGTAGTACATGGAGGTAATCGTTTTGATAGGCCTATTTTAATTGATAAGGAAGCAATAGCGGAGATAGAGCGTTTAGCTTCCTTAGCTCCTCTGCATAATCCAGCTAATGTAAAGGGCATAAAAGTATCAATGTCAATTTTCAAAAAAGCGAGACAGGTAGCGGTTTTTGATACGGCTTTTCATCAAACACTACCCGAGAAATCCTATCGTTACGCTATCCCTAGATCGCTGGCTGATCAACACCATATAAGGGTTTATGGGTTTCATGGCACCAGCCACAAATACGTTACGCAGAAGGCGATAGATTATTTAAAAGCCAAATCAAGCAAGATCATTAGTATTCACTTGGGAAACGGCTGTAGCATAACAGCGGTAAAGGATGGTGAAAGTATTGATCATTCCCTAGGTTTTGGCCCATCCAACGGTTTGATTATGGGCACGAGAAGCGGAGACATTGATCAGTCGGTTATCTTTTATTTAATGGATGATTTAGGCATGACATCCAAGGAGGTTAATCAATTATTACAAAAACAAAGTGGATTGCTAGGTTTGACGGGACGGTCTGATTTAAGGGAAGTCCAGGTAGGTGCCGAGAAAGGACAAGAAGATTGCGATTTGGCAATCGCTATGATGGCATATCGTATCAAGAAATTTATAGGCAGTTACTATAGCGTTCTCAATGGTGTTGATGCTATAGTCTTTACAGCAGGAATTGGAGAAAATTCGAGTTTAATTCGGGAAATGGTCTGTAAGGATATGGGCGCTCTGGGGCTTCATCTTGATACAGAGCGAAACAGCGTAACATCTTCGGACATATTAGAAATACAAAGCGATACATCGAAAATTAAAATTTTAGTTATACCCACCAACGAAGAACTTGAGATTGCCGAACAAACCTATCATTTATTAAACTAGCTCAAACTATTTCTGTATAGTGTATAAGCCAGTAACAAAGATTTAGATTTTTTACATACCAAAAACTAAACATTACTTTAAAAGGGTTTGGGGATAGGATTTTTTAGATGTTCAAACCTTCAATTAATTAGCCAGTATGAAGCTTGATATAGTTTCGATTAATTCCTTGGATATTTCACGTGAAGGTTCATTATAGGATTTTGAATTTTCAAGTTCATTGCCGTCAATTATAAATAGCACATGATTCATATTCTCAATTATTTTTAATTCGGCGTTTTTAGAAGCATTTTTAAGTAAGGATGCCTCATCTTCAGAAACTTGCAAATCCTTAGTTCCATTAACGATTAAAATCGGAATGTTTAGTTTTGATATCTCCAGAGTGGGATTGTACTTCATCCAGTTCATAATAAACGGTTGTACGTCAGCACGAAATATAGAGCCCAGAGCCATGGGGTAATCAGAGGTTGTCTCGCCGGCTCTCAAACTTTCAAAAGCTTTTTTTGTACCCTCCAGCAGCGTAGAATCCATCGCAGCGATTTGGCTTATAATTACATTGTCTATTGATTGTCCAGCACCGGCGATGGAAATAAAACCATCAGCATTATTCGTTGCTGCCAGCATACCCACCAAACTTCCCTGGCTGTGACCAATAATATATACCTTTGAAAAATCTTTTTTATTTTGAAAATGCGTAAGTACGGCATTAGCATCAGTAACAAAATTGTCAAATGTGGTATTAGGATCTATGTTTCTACTCTTTAATTGTTTTACAACCCTCTTATCGTACCTAAAGGACGCAATGTTTTTTTCTGCCAACGCCACTGCCAATTTTTTCAAACTGTTATTCTGCATTAAATTTTGGTTTCCATCCCTATCGGTTGGGCCTGAACCAGCAATGATTATGGCGAGTGGGGTAGGGCCATTATCTACGTTTGGAATAATGAGCGTTCCGTCAATATGTTTATTGATTGACACGTCGCTTACAGCCATCAGGCTATCTTGTGCTTGGGATAGATGATTGTAAGTGATACAAAAGACAAGACAGACGATGCTTATTAGTTTTTTAATCATATCAACGATTTTTAAGAACAAAGATAACAACAAACTAAAAACGTTATTTTTTAAATTACCTGTATTTTACACTCGTGATAATCTTAATGTATTTACGGCACACAACATAAATTTAAATGTATTTCACCGATGAAATACATATTTTTATCTTTAAATGTTAAATTTAATTGTATTTCATCGATTTATTGTGTCTTTTATCTTATTTTTTGAAAAGACATTTTATATTTGATGTGTACTAAAAATTGAGTTTTTAGTTCAATGGATTAATTAATTAATATTTGCCAGTGCTAAGAGTTAGAGACCCTAAATCTATCACGTAAACAGCAAATGACAGAAGCCGAGGTTGAGGGACCTCGGCTTTTTGTTTTACCTAGAAAAAGAAAAGACCTGAAAGCACGACCGCAACTATTAAAATGATTAACATTACAATAATAAAGGTTGAGGTTTTTTTGGTAGTTTCATCTTTTTGCAGAATATAGTCCCGTCTTTTTTCTTCGTCATTCTTAACAAATTTCATACGCTTTAATCTTAATTAATGTAAACAGTTTTGGCGTTTACAAACTCCAAAATACCTTCTTTAGATAGCTCCCTACCATAGCCTGAGGCCCTTGTGCCGCCAAATGGTATTCTGGGGTCTGATTTTACCATTTCATTTATAAAAAAGGCACCATCGCCAACATCAATAATTCTTTTTTTAGCATCATCTATATCCTCGGTAAATAGCATCGTTCCCAAACCGAATCTTGTATTTGATAAGGTGTCGTAAGCTTCTTGCTTATTGCTAACCTTGGTTATTGCAGCCACAGGGCCAAAGGTTTCTTCCTCAAAAACAGGCATACTTGGCTTAACTTCCGTAAGTATAGTTGGTTGATAATAAGCCTTTTCCTGTTTACCACCATAATGAACCCTCGCTCCCTTTTTTAAACTTTTTTCGACTTGGTTCTTTAAGGTTTCTGCTAAATCCGGTCTAGCCAAAACGGTCATTTTTGAGTTGTCATCTTTTGGGTTGCCTTCATTAAGTGATTTGACCTTGTCTGTAAATTTTTCTAGAAACTCATCGTATATGGACTCTTCAACAATAAAACGTTTAGCGGCTATACAACTTTGACCGGTATTCTGCATCCTGGCGTCAACCATTATATCAAGGTATTTATCTAAATTAGCATCGGCAAACACAACGCAGGCGTTATTGCCACCGAGCTCTAAAACGCATTTTTTAAGGTGCCTGCCAGCTGTTTCTGCTATACTTTTACCGGCTTTTTCACTTCCGGTTAGGGAGACTGCTTTGATGCGTCTATCGCCGATAATAGTTTCTATGACATCATGGTCTGTAACTAAGGTTTGAAAGCATCCTTTGGGATAACCCGCTTTTGAAAAGATGTCCTGAATGATTAAAGCGCACCCCGTTACGTTTGAGGCATGTTTGAGTAAAGCGGTATTTCCTGCTGTTACCGTGGGCACTGCAAACCGCATGACCTGCCAAAAAGGGTAATTCCACGGCATGACTGCTAAAATGGTTCCTAAGGGGTCGTAACTAATAAAGCTTTCCTGGGCTTCGGTCTCGATTATGGCATCAGATAAAAATTGCTCGGCATTTTTTCTATAAAAATCACATAGCCAAATACACTTTTCAATTTCAGCCTCGCTTTGGCTAATTGGTTTTCCCATTTCATCAGTCATGAGGTTGGCATAGGTGTCTATATTATTACGGAGAACTTCAGCCACATTATCTAACATATGGGCTCTCTCAGAAACAGGTTTGCGTTGCCAAGTCTTAAATGTTTTTTCTGATATTTCTAAAATTGATTCTATTTGGGCTTCGTTTTGTTTTGTGTAGTTTTTAAGATTCTTATTGGTATAGGGATTCTTAGTCGTTATGACGTTTGACATATATTTTGTTTTTTTTTGTAAATTATAACAATCCCTAAATTAGCGTTAACGCTAAAGCATTAATAGTTAACTTATGCTAAACTTTTGTTACGGTCAAGGATTACACGGGATGAGTCAAGTAATTTTGGTATTTATATAGTACTTTGTGGGTATTAAATTAATATAAAATTTTAAACAATCATATTATGGGAAAAGAAAGTAGTGCACTACTAGGTATATTGGCAGGAACAGCAATAGGGGCAACCTTGGGAATTTTGTTCGCGCCAGATAAAGGAGAAGCAACACGTAAGAGAATAGCAGATGAAGCTGCAAATACAAAGGATGTTTGGTCTGAGAAAGCTGTTCATTTAAGAGATAATCTGTCATCTACAGTATCAGAAAAAAGGCAGACCTTAGATGAAAAAGTGGAAAATATCATGTCTGACGCTAGTCATAAAGCAGATGATATAATTTCAACCTTAGAAAAAAAGCTGTCTGATTTAAAAGCAAGAAACAAAAATCTACAGAAAAAGACCAAAGGGTCTAACGATGTTCATGTATCTGATATGAAAGTATGAGTGTGATTGATTCACTTAGTGATACAACAGATAAAGCAACAGATATTGGCGAGGAGTATTTAGATATTTCTCGCGAGTATTTTAAGTTAAAACTTTTTAAGCAGGTTAGCTATGGTCTTAGTTTGGTTAGTAAGATTGTAATCTATGGGATATTATTTCTTTTAGTCATAACTTTTATAGCGATAGCACTTGCGATTTATATTGGGAATCACTTGGGCTCTTTGGCTTTGGGGTATTTAATTGTAGGAGGGATATTTTTAATCTTATCCATCATTGCGGTCTTGTTGTCCTCTTATATAGACAGAACTATTATTAAAAAACTTTCAGCCAAATTTTATCAATAAACTATGTATTCAAATTTTGAGGAAATCGATTATAATTTAGAACGATTGGACTTAGAAAGACAAATTGCTTTTGAGAGGTTGAAATTCGTTAAGGACGACTACAAAGACGCATTCAATACCGTAAATTTACTACAAAGCGGTGCAAAATATGCCGGTTTATATGGCATATATCTCATAATTAAAAAAATGCTAAGTTAGAAAACTTACAGCTTAAACTATTATAAATTAATTATTTAAATTATGCCGCTAATTCCTCAATTCTGCGATGTTCGATGATTTTTTTACGATATTCATTGGGCGAAATGTTATATTTTTCCTTAAATATTTTCGAAAAATAACTTCTACTTGTAAATCCAATGGTATAAACAACTTGGGATATATTAAGGTTGGACGTTGTTAATAAGTCCCTGGCTTTTTCTAATCTAATGTGTCTAACATACTCGGTAACGGTTCGTTTATATAAAAACTTAAAACCTTCTTGTAATTTTGCTTGGGATAGTCCCGATTCTGCAGACAATTCATTGAGGCTGTAAGGGTCTGCCGGTACTTTAATAATTTTTCGGCTTAAAATCCTTATCAACTTTAATTCCCTTGATGAAAGGGACGTTGGTAGTGGGACGCCTTTTTGGGACTTATTATGTTGTTGAATATGAAATGAGAGTATTTCGTAAACCAACGCTTCCATTTTTAATGTTTTTACCATTCCTTTTCCTTTTAAATTGTTGATTTCTTGAATAAAATCACCAATTTTTAAATTTAAAGCTCCGTAATGGGCAAATCTGTGCTCGTAATCCGTATCAACAAATATCTCATGTAGTCTTTGATTTAAAGAGGAGACATTAGAGGACTTCTTTTTTAGGAAGGATTGTCGCTCAATTTGAATCATATTTATGTGAAGAGGTGTATTTTTTGGAAAATGAAGGTAATTTTCGCCACCAGCCTTATTTGTAAATATAAGCGAATGAAATTCGTCCACTTTTCTTTCTACATTATCAACTCCAAATTTATGATTGAAATGTCCTTTAAAAGCGTACATGAATCTCAGAGGATTGAACTCATTTGATTCTGTTTTAATCATGACATCATCAAAAAACTTGACTTTTATATCAATATAATTTATGCCCCAGTCAAATTCAGAACAAATTATCTCACCGAAGGCAATCTCACTATTAATGGTTAAGACACTTTTATTCGATGAATTTTCGATTTTACCACCTAATTGACTCTGCAAAAGCGTGATGTTATTTAATGCAGAAGTTGGATTTATATTTATCTCTAACATGGTTTGTTTTTAATAAGTTTGTTGCAATTTACGTCTTTATTACTATCAATGCTGTTAATAAATTTTAAAATACTATCTGGTCCCAAACTTAAATAATTAAAAACCAGAATAGTATGTTTGGTTTCAATCCGTAGGCAACTATTTAGAGTTAAAATATTTTATAAAAAAGCATATATTTAAATTAAAATTCTGTGATTATTTTTACTTATTTTTTTGAGTTAAATAGACGGTAAATAGAGCACCAGTTTATTAGATAAAGCTAATATCTTTGAACTATTACTAAGTATTGGTAATTACTTCTTATCTTAAGAAGATTGGTTGGTTAGACCTCAGTAATGATAAATTACTGAGGTTTTTTTTATTAAATCAATGATGACAATTTTTGAAACAATTAGGAAAGATTATAATATACAACGTGATTTTTTAAACATTTTGGTTATTACTACAGGTCCTTCTGACGGAAGGGATAAGATGTTAAAAAATTATAAAAAGAACTGCGCGTTCATACCGAAGCTGAAGAGCAACATAATTACAAACCTTTAATTGGTTCAGACAACATGCAGAAAAAAGCAAGACACGGTATTGCTGAGCATCATGAAATAGATGAACTGATTAAAAAATTAGAGTAAATTGATTATTCTTCACCGGCCTGGTTGAAAACGGCTAAGGATTTAAGGGATAAAGTTGAACACCACTTAAAGGATGAAGAACAGAAATTTTTTAAGCAATCAGGAAAAGTTCTTACCGATAATCAAAAAACAAAAATTAGCTACCCAATATTCAGATTACTTTAGGGCTAATAGATAGTATCGTTTCGTTTTAGTTATTCTCCCCATTTTTTCAATGTATTTATCGTTTAACTGCATTTGAATAGTCGATTGAACATTCAATATTTTCTATTGAACAATCCTAAGTGCCAGATACTACCACTCTATAGTAGCAATTAATACGTCCAAGTAAGTTAAACTTTACTTAATAAGTCAATAGCGATAATCTTGTTTTTGAACGCATCAATATAACGAGTAGTTAGGCTGTAATTTTAAATTTATAAATGATGTTAATCAATGAGCATCTGCAAAAAAATCATTGTCAATATAAAAGAATTATATTATGAGTACTTACACAGAAGAAGTTGGAAATAAATTAAACGAACTCTTAGAAAAAACATACGACGCAGAAAAGGGATTTAAAAATGCTGCTGAAAATATAGAACATACGGCTTTAAAATCCTATTTTAACCAGAAGGCCCAAGAAAGATATAATTTTGGCCACGAATTAAAGTCAGAGATTAAATCATTTGGACAAGAGGTAGATAAGGGAGGTAGTGCAACGGGATCGGCGCATCGAACTTGGATGAATGTGAAAGCCTTATTTAGTGGTGATAACGAAGAATCTATGTTAGAAGAAGCTATTAGAGGTGAAAAGGCTGCCGTCGAAGAATATCAAGATGTCCTAAAGGAAACAAGCTTACCCTCTAGTACAAAAAGCTTGTTGACTTCCCAAAAAAATACCATTGAGTCTGGATTATCCAATATTAAATCATTGGAAGATTTAAGATAAACAGTGCAAATAAATTCATTTATTTATAGTATTTTAAAAAACCGTCTTTTTGACGGTTTTTTTCGATTATATATTTAAAGTTAATTTTATATGTTAATGCGCTAACTATAACATATTGTTCAACTTATCTTTATGCAAAGTTTGATAATCAAGCTAAAAATTAAAATTATTTAATCATGTTACGTTGGACAATCATATTTATAGTTATAGCTCTCATCGCTGCTGTATTGGGTTTTGGTGGTATAGCCGGAGCCGCAGCAGGTATCGCTAAAATAGTATTTTTCATCTTTATTGTTTTATTTGTACTATCTTTATTAAGAGGAGCTTTTAAATAGAACGAAGCTTTTGTATATTTTAAACCAATTGAATTAAAATCAAACAAAATGAAAAAAATATCAAGATTATTTTTACTGCTCTTTGCAGTTGCAACCGTTACCACCAGTTGTCGTGAAACCAAGGAGGATGATGTTGAAGATGCCGTTGAGGATGTTGCTGACGATGTTGAGGATGCTGTAGATTAATAACAAAAAAAGGTCTAAAATTTTTAAATTTTAGACCTTTTCTCTTTGCATAATATCTTAAATAACCGCTACATTATTGTCTAAAGCCTTAGCTCTGTATTCGGTTGGGCTTGTTCCATACTCTAGCTTAAAAATTTTACTAAAGTAACTTCTACTCGTAAACCCTACGGTATAGACAATTTCAGAGACATTAAGATTTCCCTGGTTTAGTAACTCCTCTGCCAGTTTAAGTCTCACATGTTTAGTGAAAGCACTTACGGTGGTATCATGAATAAGCTTAAATCCCTGTTGTAATTTACTTTGGGAGATAAAAAACTTCCTACATAGTTTGGCTTGTAGGTGGTTAAGGCCTGGGTTTTCTATAATATATTCGGCAACTTGATTAATGGTTTTCAATTCTAAATCGCTCAAGCCGGTTTGCGTTTTTTCTTCAAATAAACCTCTGTAAATTTCTTCTAGATGAAATGCTAGTATCAATTGATATCTTGATTTCAACTTAAGCATTTTCATACCAACTTCATTTTCTGCTATAAATTTCAACTTGTTCAACTGTTCTATGATTTTGAAATTAAAAGCTGTTTTATAAACGTCGTGCTCTAATCCAAAAAGTACTTTTTTAATTTCTTCATTACTATTAGGCTCAATTTCATAGTCGTCACAACTCTCTAGAAAGTATTTTTTATTTATGTAAAGAGCAGTTAACTTAAAAGGTTGGTTCTTTTCTATTTTTAGCGATTTTATTTGATTAAATTCAGTTAAAACAGTAATAGAATGCAGTTCTTCAACAATCTCTTTCTTTTTTAAATTTAAAAAATTGAGAATAGCGCGGCCCTGCTTAACAAAGGCAAAAACTAAAAAATCAGAGTTCATACCTTCTAATGTAAGGTTTATATCCTGTTTAGTTTCTAAGTCCGCTTCAATTGTTACGAATTGCCTATGAATCTTAAATAATGAAAATTTACCAGAACCGTAGGTTTCATTAAGCAATATTTTATTGTGTGTTTTATTTGCATCCACGTTCTTCTTTTCAAACATGTTTGAAAGCGACAATGTTAATTCATTTACATTTAATCTTTTACTGGGCATACTGTAAGGTGTTTCTTATTCACTTTTAAAATGTAAATCTAGAAAGATATGATGTTATACTATAACAAAAAAGAATCTTTAAATAACACTAAACATTTTGCGTTAATCAAATATTCGATTCTGTTATGTTGCGGATGTGTTGTATTGCTTTTGGATAGAGTTCCATTTAATTTATTTAAAGACAATTGGTTAAGATTTAAATTATCATCTTTATAAAAACTAGTAAAGCGCAGGTTATGTATTACAAATTATCAAATGATTTTTCGGTTAACGATATTGAGTCGATGCAGAACTTAAAATTTAAGTTTCCAGATGTCTTTGAAAGCAGAAAGTTAATTGATGGGCTAAACGAGGAAATACTGCCAGTTGTTTTGAATAATAATCAGGACGCCGTTGATTTTGCAATTTGGGGCTTGCTGCCGCAAAACTTTAAGGAAGATTGGAGTGTTTTTCAAAATACAGGTAATACACTCAATATGACATTGAGCTACGCTTTAGAAAACGATAATTATAGGGACGCCATGAAACATAGACGGTGCTGTATATTAACTTCAGGGTTTTTTGCATCATATCATCTCAACGGGCAGGTGTTTCCTATGTACGTGTACTCGGGTAATAATAAAGTTATCGCTTTGGCTGGACTCTATAATATAACCAATGACGATTTTGTTACCACAACTGTTTTGTTGCGGCCGTCAAACAATTTCATGTCTAATCTCCATAATTTAAGCAATTATATGCCCGTTACACTCGATTTGGAAAATATAGGCCAATGGCTAAACGACGGTTGGTCAACTATCGCTTACAACGAGGTAGATGATTTTGATGCTCTAAATATGAAGTCTCACACCATTGCAAAGGAATTTTATAAAAATAACATTGTTTACGAGACCATACTGGAACCGGTAACCTATAAAAATTTAAGCTTCAATTCTTAAGCTTGCTTGATTTTAATTGATCTCTGTAATTAATTGGAAGAATATCGTAATACTCAAAAAAAATCTTCGAGAAGTAACTTCGGCTCTTGTAACCAATGGCATATACTATTTCTGATATATTCATATCAGAAGTTTTAAGCAAATCCCTTGCAAGCTCCAGCTTTAATTTTCTTATATAACTGTTTATGGAATTGGAATATAGTAGCTTGAAGCCCGCTTGTAATTTTTTTGTACTAAGGCCAGATTCCTTAACCAGGGTTTCTATAGTTATTGTTTTAGAAATATTATCAATGATAAAATCGGTTAATGAATGTATTTTTTTAATATCGCTAACAGAAAGGGAATGCGGCAGGGGAGTTTCATTCTCAAAATTTTCATGTTCGAGAATTTGTATTGCCAAAATTAGGTTTAGCTGACCTTCGATGGATAGATTTTTTACGATTCCTGATCCCTTCAACTCATTTAATACCTTAATTTTATCCGCTATTTTTAAATTATAATTACCAATATGTTTAAAAGGCAGTTTCTCTTCTTCACCTTTAAAAACCGCAAGCAGGTTATTTCCTATGGTATCTACATTATTGTTTGATTTTTGCATGAATTCCTCAGCGAAAACGTGGATTATATTGAGCCTAACCCTTTCATTGTTGGGAAAATAATAAATACGCTTTGTTTTAGAGCCGCTGCCAACTATAATATTTTGAAAGCGCTCCAATTTTGTTAATTCGTTTTCCTTGGAATTTCCGTAAGAAATGCGTCCTTCTGAAATAAAAATGAATTCAATGGGGTTCTTTCCATTGTCAACACTAAAAATAATTTTAACATTATGATTAAAAGTGACATCATAATCTAGGAGAGCTATACCCCAATCAAATCTAATATTTCTAATACTACCTCGGCCAAGTTCGTTTTTAAAGACTAAAACTTCTTCCCCGTTAGCCTTTTCAATAGTTCCCTCAATATACTCGTTTAATTGCGTTATAATTGACCTATTCTCATTTTCAATGATTTCAATCGTTTTCATTTTCGTTGACTCCTTTCTAAAATTTGATGTTTCTATTGCAAAATAAAAGGAAGAAAACGGATAGCGTTACAAATATTGAAACAAAACCTAACAATATTGAACCGCTAATTCTGCTTACCTATTAGTCGATATTGTTAAATAAAATAAAAAAGGTGTTAATATATGGCGTTTAATTATGAGGTGTTTAAGCAGATTTTACCTTTTGGTTTTTTTTCTTACCTATGTAAGCACTTGGAGTAATCCCGTATTTTTCTTTGAAGAGTTTTGAAAAATAACTTCTACTGTTTATGCCAATTTTATAAGTGATTTCGGTTATGTTTAAATCGGAGTCCTCAATGAGAACTTTGGCCATTTCCAAACGTTTGTTTTTAATATATTCGTTTACCGAAGACTTATGTAGTTTTTTAAAACCGCTTTGTAGCGTGTTCTGGTTAAGACCAACTTGTTTGGCTAGCGTATGGACATTTATTCTTTGGTCCATATCCTTTTCGATAATCTCAACCGCTTTCTCAATTTTCTTAATAGTATTTTTTCTAATCGATTTATTCGTGTTCTCGTTATCTGCTTTATTGTTAAAATACTGTATCTGGTATGTTAGCATTTCATAGGTTTTACCTTCTAGATATATAGGCTTCATGAAATTTTCTACGTCACAATGCCTAAACTCTTCAATAAGTTTGCCTACTTCTAGAGAAAAATAGTCTAAGTTGAGAAAACTATTTACTCCATTCAAATCCATAAAAATCCTTCTGTTCTGGTCATCGAAATCACAGTTGAGATGACTAAGTTTAGATTCAAATTCCTTCCGGTTTATAATGAGGAGAAAAATATTGTTAATTTTTTTTCTAGCTAGTTCTAAGCTGTAATACTTTGAAGTACCGGATGAAAATAAACAACAATTGAGTTTTTCTATTTTTTTATGGGTTTTGTCCTGCGAGTCTATAAGAGTAACGTCGTCCTCAACGTTGAAGGCCAACATGAGGCTATTGATGTCGCAATTATCAAATACAAAACGTATATCCACGTTTGGATTTACTATAAACTCTAATGCGCTTAAGCCATGGGAAAAGGTAATGGCACGAAAATAGCCGCGTCCTTTTTTATCCGGGTATTCAAAGCATAAGTCTAAGCCGTCTTCCACGAGAGATGCACCAACTGTTTCTGCAACACTTGTAATGATGTCTTCTGCGGTGCATTTTTCTAATTTAATAATTTGCTTCATTCACGTAAATCAGGTTAAATAATGTCGCTGCTACCTTCAATATCTTTTTGGATGTATTTTCTCTCATTAATTCCCTTGCTATTTGGGTCAAGGTATTTTTCTATATCTGATGGATTTTCAACCAAAATATAATCGTTGCCAATAATAGCTATGGCATTTGTAAAAACCTCTGGTTTCTCATCCAGAATCTTTATCCAACCATCTTCTGATAAATTTGCATCATGGTCATAGTTTTCCTGAAATTTAGGGTGTTCCTTATCTATCAATTCGCCTATGGTTAAATTGAGGTGCTCAGCCATATCTTTCCATTGTGTTCCTGTGACATTACTTTTCATTATATCCACAGCTAAAACATCTTTGTAGGAGGCATTAACATAACCTACCGCTTGTTTTCCTATTCGAGATTCAGAACTATAATAAAGTTTAATCATATTCTTATGGGTTGATATGCTTGACATTTCTATATTTTTCATAAAGATACTAAACTAAATAAATATGATTGTTTTGGTTTACCTCAAAATGAGAAAACTTTAGCTTTTATATGCCAGAATAATCCGATAACAATACGTTTTTTAATTATCATTATTAAGAAATTCCTGTAAGGTTTCTTGGTAATTCGCTACTTTTGTAATCTAAATTTCAATTTAACTATGTCTGAAAATATTGAACATTTAAAGTGCCTAATCATAGGTTCTGGCCCCGCTGGATATACCGCTGCAATTTACGCGGCAAGGGCTAATATGGAGCCGGTCTTGTATCAAGGAAGCCAGCCAGGTGGGCAATTAACAACAACTAACGAAGTTGAGAATTTCCCAGGTTACCCAGATGGCGTTACTGGCCCACAGATGATGGTAGAACTAAAAACACAGGCTGAAAGGTTTGATACCGACGTTCGTGATGGTTGGGTAACTAAGGTTGATTTTTCTGGAGACGTGCACAAGGTTTGGATTAATGATGAGAAGGAAATACACAGTGATACCATTATAATCTCTACCGGAGCCTCGGCTAAGTACCTTGGCCTCGATTCTGAACAAAAATACTTAAAACTTG
>Ga0207419_1001483_pt1 | contig 17466 bp, 16 predicted proteins | sample ElkSloMetagenome_4_FD_184723 | JGI IMG/M metagenome (GOLD analysis project Ga0207419, IMG submission 184723) | Hot spring microbial communities from Elkhorn Slough, Monterey Bay, USA - MD2A (version 2) | ecosystem: Environmental > Aquatic > Marine > Intertidal zone > Estuary: Microbial mat ...
CGAATTGGAGAACCGACCCTATCGCTTTATTGACCTCGAGAGCGGAGAAGAGGTAAAACTGAACCCAACTGAAGTGAAAGAAGAATACCGCAAAGCCGCCCAAGCCAGAGAAAAGGAGCTAAGGCTAAAGTGCGGACAGTACGGTATTGATTTCGTGACCGCAGATGTGTCGAAGAATTACCATCAGATCTTGTTGCCGTTTTTATTGAAGCGAAAAAAACTTTATTAGTACCGCAAAGTCTCACAGAGTCCGCTCAGAGTCACGCTTAGTTTTTTGTCTCTGTGAAACTCAGCGCCAACTCTGAGAAACACTGTGGCATAGCTTAAGAGATTGATAACGAAGATGTAGCAATTGTTAGAACTTAGTTTTTGGTTTCCCGCAGATTTAACTTTCACATTTGCAAATTGCTACATTAACATACTATACTCAATTCTCCGAACTTCAAAAAAAAAGCCCCTCCCTTTCGGAATAGGCCTTTCGCTCTATTAACTAACTGCGTATTTAGTTCCTTGCTGTATAGCTGCTGTTCAGATCGTAACGATCTGCCTGCATTACTTTCACCCAAGCATTCACAAAATCGTTCACAAACTTCTCTTTGGCGTCACTTGCGGCATAAACCTCGGCAATAGCCCTTAATTCTGAATGTGAACCGAAGATAAGATCTGCACGAGTGGCAGTCCATTTTACTTCACCGCTTTTTCTGTCCACCCCTTCGTAAATGCCTGCTTCGCCTTCTTTCTTTCTCCATTTGGTATCCATCGACATCAAATTCACGAAGAAGTCGGCGCTTAATGTGCCCGGCTTATCTGTAAACACGCCATGCTTAGAGCCATCGTAGTTGGCATCTAAAGCGCGCATTCCACCTAGCAATACGGTCATTTCCGGAACGGTGAGTCCCAATAGTTGCGCCTTGTCCACCATAAGTTCTTCAGTAGTTAAAGTGTACTCGGTCTTCTGGTAATTTCTAAAGGCATCTGCCATAGGCTCTAATACACCCATTCCATCCACATCAGTCATTTCTTGAGAAGCATCGGTTCTTCCGGCTTTAAATGGAACTTCCACCGCATAGCCAGCATCCTTGGCAGCTGCTTCAATGGCAGCAGCTCCACCCATTACAATCAAATCGGCAATGGAAACCTGTTTGTCTTTATTGTTCTGGTTGAAGTCTTTTTGGATCTCGCTCAACTTTGCGAGCACCTTCTTAAGGCCTTCAGGATTGTTGGCTTCCCAATTCACTTGAGGTTCCAGACGAATTCTTCCCCCATTTGCTCCGCCTTTAAAATCTGAATTTCTAAAAGTAGATGCCGCACCCCAGGCTGCAGTGATCAGGCTCTGTCGACTTAGGTCTGAGTCGATGATCTTCTTTTGAAGCCCATCCACATCTTCTTGAGAAATCATTTCGTAATCAGCTTCAGGTATGGGATCTTGCCACAGGAATTCTTCTTCGGGGACTTCGGGTCCGATGTATCGCTCCTTAGGACCCATATCTCTATGGGTAAGCTTAAACCAAGCCTTTGCGAACGCTTCATTGAATTCTTCAGGATTCTCCATGAATCGCTTGGAGATCTTACGGTATTCAGGATCCCGCACCATAGAAAGATCGGTTACCAACATAGTGGGAGCGTGCTTCTTGCTGCTATCAAAAGCGTCTGGCACCATCACTTTAGGATCTTTGGCCACAAATTGGTGAGCACCACCCGGGCTTTTCGTCAATTCCCACTCTTCATTGAAAAGTGCTTTAAAATAACCTTGGTTCCATTCAGTGGGAGTGGCGGTCCAGATGACTTCTAATCCCGAAGTAATGGCGTCAGGCCCGGCTCCCGACTTGTAATCGCTTTTCCAACCAAAGCCTTGCGCTTCAATATCTGCTGCAGCGGGCTCTTTACCCATATGGGTTCCCGGGGCAGCTCCATGCGTTTTACCGAGAGTATGTCCACCGGCGATTAAAGCCACCGTTTCTTCATCGTTCATGCCCATCCGGCCAAATGTCTCGCGAATGTCGTGGGCTGCCGCTACCGGGTCAGGATTACCCGCAGGGCCTTCAGGATTCACATAGATCAAGCCCATTTGTACTGCTGCCAAAGGCATTTCCAGTTTTCTATCGCCCGAGTAGCGATCGTCATCGCTGAGCATTTTGCTTTCAGCGCCCCAATACACGTTTTCGTTTGGTTGCCATACATCTTCTCTTCCTCCGGCAAAGCCAAGCGTTTTGAAGCCCATATCTTCCAAAGCCACATTGCCGGCAAGGATCATCAGGTCGGCCCAGGAAATGCTGCTGCCGTATTTTTGTTTTACTGGCCATAATAATCTTCTGGCCTTATCTAGGTTGGCATTATCAGGCCATGAATTCAGTGGCGCAAAACGCTGCTGACCTTCTCTGGAACCCCCTCTGCCGTCGCCGGTACGATAAGTCCCTGCGGAATGCCATGCCATTCGGATCATTAAGCCACCATAATGTCCCCAATCGGCAGGCCACCAGTCTTTCGATTCACTTAAGCTTTGACGGATATCTTCTTTAAGGGACGGATAGTCAAGGGCATTAAATGCTTTTGCATAATTGAAATCAGATCCCATGGGATCCGCCTTGTCGGAATGCTGCCTTAGCACGCTGAGATCCAATCGGTTTGGCCACCAGTCGTTATTGGTGTTTCCTTCTCTAAAGTTGGGTCTTTCTTTGCCAGTGTCACCGGTTTCAGAGCTGGGAGCAGCCGAACCGTGCATCACCGGGCATTTGCTGATGTCCATATCTTGAGCAATAAGACCAGCCGAAATGAGTAAGGCTGAGAGTAGCAATCGTTTTTTCATATTAAGTAAAATAAGTTTTGTTAAAGATAAAGCTAGTCACCGAAAAAGCGAAATGAAGAAATGTTTCATCTATGCTTGATTCCCTGGCATCATTTTCCATCCTTCACTTTGGAATAGTAGGTCTGGTAATTCATTTTTATAGATACGTATTGCATTGCAATTAAGCCGTATAATTTTTTTGGGCGCTGTGATACAGAGCCAAAAGATCGATGGGTTAATCTACTGCAAACACCCCTTTCAGCTCAAATATAAAAGCACGCTGCGCGATTCCCTTACTTCAGATTTTCATTTTAAGCTCTATCTTCAGCTGAACCTAGCTTGTTAGAAAACAAATTACCAACTTCAAGTACTTTAAGTATTTCAAGTACTTCAAGTATTTAGGACACTCTCATCGGAGTGCCATCCTAAAAGAAAAGCTTGCCTTGCCCTGCAAGGCTTGAGCTTTTTTCACTTATCCCGTTGCTCAAGCGAGCTTGGCTTGATCTAAATGAAAAAAGCTCGTCCATAAGGGACAAGCTTTCTTTTGGGTGGGGTGGAAGATCGGGTTCGAACCGACGACCTCCTGAACCACAATCAGGCGCTCTAACCAGCTGAGCTACAACCACCATCTCTTCACCAAAAAAGGCGAAAATTTTGGACGACAAAAATAGGGAATTTGAATGAATACAAAATTTTCTTCTGCGAATCAAAGTGCAAAAAAAAGCCCGCTGCTGCATAAATGCGAACAACGGGCTCCAACCAAACCAAACCAAAATATCATAGGTTGGTATTATTATGACATTTATAGAGCGGTTTTGTTGACTGATCGGATTAATTTTTTCTGTCAAAAGATTTTTGAAATAATTTGAATAAACCGTCCTTTCATCCAATTGAATAACAGTTGCTTACGAAGTAAATTGAATTTAGTAAAGGGCTTGTTAAATAAATTTTGATTCAGGAACTGAATACTTGGTGGTGGTACAGAACCCAGGTAGGAGGCTCTGAAGGAAAGGGGGCTGGCCTAAATAAATGAAACGAAAATTATCGCTTAGCTAAACGCTGGGTACTAGTCTTCTTCGATCAGCCATAAGGCCTCTTCTAATTCCCCTTTGGCTTTGTTGTCTTTCTGTTGATCGGCGAGCTTGATACCTACTTGATAAATGTGACGGGCTTTCTTCAGCTTGTTTTTACCTTCATGCAGCTGGCCCAATTTATAATAGGCACCTAAATAATCTGGATCGTCCGACATCAATTCTTCAATGGTAGCAATAGCTTTTTCTACCTTACCCTCTTTTTCATACTCCAAGGCTAAGGCGTAGGTAAGAAAACTGTCTTTCGGATCAGTTTTCAACATTTTCTTTATTTCTTCAACTCGGCTCAATACTGTTGCGAATATATTGAATGATTTCCTTTTTTTGACTAGGCTCAAACCATTTTATCTCTTTATCTCTCTTGAACCAGCTTATTTGTCGCTTTGCGTAACGACGACTGTTCACTTTGATTTGGTCGACCGCTTTCTCTAGGCTGATCTCTCCGTCCAAATACGGAAATAACTCCCGATAGCCCACTGTGTTTAAGGCATTGTGATCGCGGTACTGATTCACAGACTTCACCTCATCCAGGAGTCCTGCTACCATCATTTTATCCACCCTTTGGTTGATCCGTTCATAAAGTGCTGACCTGCTCATTTCTAGGCCGACCTTTATAATGTGGAAGGGACGATCCTTGCGCACACCTAATCGCAAAGAGGAGTATGGTACACCGCTTATTTTACAGATTTCAATAGCTCGTATCAACCGTTTGCTATTGTTTAGGTCGACCTGTGCATAGAAAACAGGATCCAGGCTTTTGAGTTCTGCTTGTAAACTCTCTATCCCTCTATTTTTTAATTGTTCGTTCAGCTCTCTGCGGAGTTTAGGCTCAGCAGAAGGAAGTTTTTCATCAAAGCCGTTCAGTAAGGCATTGACATACATGCCTGATCCTCCGCAGAGAATTGCCAAGTCTTTCTTTTCAAAATACTGCTCAAGAAAGGTCAGGGCCTCCTTCTCGAAGGTAGAGGCATTATATTCTTGCTGAATAGAGAGGTGGTCAATAAAATGATGAGTGGCCATCATCTGCTCATCACTGCTGGGCTTGGCAGTCCCAATGCTTAGCTCTTTAAACAATTGTCGAGAATCTGCAGAAATGATCTCTGCCTCGAAGGTTTTGGCCAATTGGATCGAAAGGCTGGTCTTACCTATTGCGGTTGGACCAAGCACTGCAACTAGATGGGGCCGTACTTCCATAACATCTGCTAGAGATACTCCTCGTAATCATCAAGTGACTCATAACCTCCTTGTCCGAAGATATCATCATCCCCATCCTCATCTTCCTCATCTTCCTCACCGGCTTCTTTTAGCATGGCTTGGATCAGAATTCCTTCTGCGTCTTCAGGGTCTACTTCTTTTCCGAGTTCTTCTGGTAGGTCACCGTAAGATTTCACCATTTCGATACGATCTGAAGCATCCTTGCTTTCTCGGATCTCAATCACTTCCATCACGAATTTGATCTCTTGAAGAAAGTCGTAAGTGTAGTCAAGATGATCTCCTACCGCACTTAATACCTCAGCAAGTTTATGATCCTTCATCAAGCTGCTATTTTCATCAAATGCCTCCAATTGATAGTCGGTTTCAAATTGCAGACTCTCGTCGTACTTGGTAAAACCGGCCAACTGGTTAGATTCTAAGTTAAAAGTCTTCAGAATCGCTTCGTGCAGTTCGAACAAGGTCTTATGCTTTGGAACCAAAAGGTCTCTAAATACGATCTCCTTACCGTCCCACAATACTTTCACCAAAAATGATTTCATCAATCCCTGCATGCTAAATTCATAAGTATACCTTTCTTAACTCTAAGTATTCTAAGTAATCTAAGTACTCTAAGTTTTCCCCGCCTGCCGAAGCAAGAGCCTGAGCACGGCGGGCAGGCAAGTAATCCCCGCCTGCCGAAGCAAGGGCCTGAGCACGGCGGGCAGGCAAGCACCCCAATACGTTAAACTCCTTTGCTCCTCAATCCCAAACGCTTTCCTTCTTCCAACATCCTATCCCAAGCTTCCTCACGGTTATTCTGAATATCTCCATCCAAAATGGCTTCTCGTATGGCGGTTTTGATCTGTCCCACTTCTCTTGAAGGAGAGAGTGCAAAATACTCCATTATTTCATCTCCTGAAATAGGTGGTTGCCATTGTCTAAGCTTATCCTTTTCCTCTACTTCTTTCAGTTTTTCTTCAACCAACTTGAAGTTGCGAGAATAACGGCTTTGCTTCCGTAGATTTTTCGTGGTGATATCAGCAGCGCATAGCTTCATCAGGTCATCCACATCATCCCCTGCTTCATAGAGGAGACGTCTCACCGCCGAATCCGTGACACTTTCCTTTACTAAGGCAATTGGTCTTAGATGCAGGCGCACCAATTTTTGCACGTATTTCATTTTGGCATCCAAAGGCAATTTCAATTGCTTAAAGATCTTCGGTACCATACGAGCGCCTTTGTCTTCGTGTCCGTGAAAGGTCCAGCCCACTTTTGAGTCAAATCTTTTGGTGGGTGGTTTGGCAATATCATGCAAAATGGCCGCCCACCTCAGCCAAAGGTTATCAGTATGTTGAGAAATGTTATCCAACACTTCCAGGGTATGGTAAAAATTGTCTTTATGCCCTTTACCGTTTCTAATTTCTACGCCCTGAAGCGCTGCCATTTGCGGAAAAATAAGGGGTAACAGTCCGGTGTCGAAAAGCAGCTTGAAACCAATTGAAGGGGTTTCTGCTAAGATGATCTTATTAAGTTCGTCCTTGATGCGCTCTGTGGAGACGATCTTGATCCGATCTTTTTCTCTAGAGATGGCTTCTAAAGAGCTTGCCTCGATCTCGAAATCCAACTGACAAGCAAAGCGGATCGCTCGCATCATGCGCAAAGGGTCATCAGAGTAGGTTTCTTCAGGATTTAAAGGAGTTCTGATGATCCTAGCCTTAAGATCTTTTATCCCGTCAAAAGGATCGATTAATTCTCCGTAATCCGCTTCATTTAAACTGAGGGCCAGGGCATTGATCGTAAAATCACGCCGATTTTGATCGTCTTCCAAACTGCCATCTTCTACAATGGGTTTTCTGGAATTCTTCCGATAAGACTCCTTTCTTGCGCCTACAAATTCGATCTCCCAGGCTTCGCTTTGAATATTGGCCGTGCCGAAATTCTGAAAGACATTAACACGTGGTTTCCCTTTCATTTTTGAGGCCACGGTCTTTGCCAATTTGATCCCATCTCCCAAACAAACTACGTCGAGGTCTTTACTGGCTCTTTCCAACAGCAGATCCCTTACGAAACCACCAATTACGTAAGTAGGGTATTGAAGCTGTTTGGCGGCTTCTGCGATGGTACTGAATATAGGCTGCTGGAGATGTTTGAGCAAGAGAAAAGAGGTTTTGGTAAAATTACGATTCTCAGCTTATTTCCTGAGGATTTCAAATCGCCCATTCGACTCCAATTGGATCACTTTAGCCGTTTTGGATCTAGAAGTGGGAAGATCGATGTAGAGCGTTTCTAGCGTAGTTCCCTTTATCCTATCGGACTTTTCAGCTTCTTGTGGATCCATCGGCACGCATAACAAAGGGCGATTTATGCGATTGATGAGCTCAGCGATGTGTCCCTTTTTTACGTATCGGATGCTTACCTTCCCATCAGGTCTTATTGACTCGGGCAAATATTTGCTCGCATCCAGAATCAGATTCAAAGGCTGGCTCGTCTGATCAACCAGGTCCCACGTCACCTCAGGTATATCTCCCACGCACTGATTGAAGAGCCGATCTGAATTTACCAAAACGACCATTTCCTTCAAGCCTTCATTTCCCCTAGACTTCAGAAGAGCGGAAACCGCCGATTCTTGACTCGCATCGCAAAGCAAGCCATATTCAGCGTCCGTTGAAGTGATGATCATTGCTCCACCCTTTACTTGATCCACTGCAATTTTTAATTGCTGGTCTACTTCTTCTTTATCCATATTTCAAATTTAAGCGCTTGGCTTTGATTTAATGCTTAGGCATGATTTTGGCTAATTTTATAAACCATGAGAAGCGCATTCATTCTTTTGCTCATATTTTTCGGTCTTGGCAACATATCCCTTGCACAAGATCGTTATCAAGATTCGGCAAAAGTGCTAAGAACCACTGTGTTTGAGGGAGACACTATCCCTCTTTTTGAATTGCAAACGGTGCAAGTTTGGGTGCCTCCAACGTTTAAAAATAAACGAGAAGCGAGAAAGTATGGACGATTACAGCGCTATGTGGTCAAGGTTTATCCTTATGCCAAGATTGCAGGTGAAATGTTGCAAGATTTCGACGATACCCTGAGGACGTTTACTGCCGATCGTAAACGGAAAAAATACCTTAAAGAGGTAGAAGAGCAGCTCAAAGCTGAATTCGGGGGTGAGCTCAAAAAACTGACCATCAAGCAAGGCATCATCTTGGTGAAATTGATCGACCGTGAGACCGGCAATACTTCATATGATCTGATCAAGCAACTCAGGGGCTCTTTTTCTGCCTTTATCTGGCAATCTTTGGCCCGCTTGTTTGGATCAAATTTGAAGTTAGAATATGATCCCTACGGAGAAGATTACCTGATCGAAGATATCGTGAGAAGAATTGAGAGCGGTGAACTTACCTACGAGGAAAGGGCCCGAAAGACAGGAATTTAGTGCACTTCATTCTAATTTCCAGTCGCTAGGAAAAATGATCTGCAACTACCAGTTCCTTGCTGCCAGGGGTATACTTGTAAAAGCCCTCGCCACTTTTTGTGCCCAGTTTCTTCGCTGTGACCATGTTGACCAGAAGGGGACAGGGGGCGTACTTTGGGTTTCCGAAGCCTTCATGCAGCACTTCCATAATGGAAAGGCATACATCCAAGCCAATAAAGTCGGCTAACTGTAATGGTCCCATAGGGTGCGCCATACCTAACTTCATCACGGTATCAATTTCTTCTACGCCAGCCACACCTTCATGAAGAGAATAGATGGCTTCGTTGATCATCGGCATCAAGATGCGATTGGCTATAAAGCCGGGATAGTCGTTAACTTCAACGGGTACTTTTCTCAGCTTTTTAGAGGCCTCCATAATGAGTTCGGTCACTTGGTCAGAGGTGGCATACCCACGAATGATCTCGACCAGTTTCATCACCGGTACCGGATTCATGAAATGCATCCCGATCACTTTGTCCGGACGATTGGTCACTGCCCCGATCTTCGTAATGCTGATCGATGAAGTATTGGTAGCTAAAATGGTGTTTGGTTCACAAAGCTCATCCAGTTGACGGAAGATGTCTAGTTTGATTGACACATTTTCTGTGGCGGCTTCAACTACGAGATCAACTCCTTTGACCCCTGCTTCCATTTTCTGGTGAGTATGGAGGTTTTGCAGTGTACTTTCTTTATCCGCGGCACTGATCTTTTCCTTGGCCACCATGCGGTCTAAATTCTTTCCAATGGTTGCCATGGCCTTATCCAAGGCTTCTTGCGAAAGATCGATCAAATTCACTTCATGCCCAAACTGCGCAAAAACGTGCGCAATTCCATTTCCCATGGTTCCGGCTCCAATAACTGCAACTTTTTTCATATTTCCCTTCATATTTTAATGCAATCACAAAGATAAAGCTCATTCGAGAGATATTAAAGCGAATTCTCGGATAGAATTAAAACAAAGAAAAAAGAAATTTGAGGCTGTAGACTTAAGCGTTTGCCAGTAGGGTCTAAATTTTGCAATTCAGCTTAAGGATTGGATTTTAAAAACGGTTTCTGGACGCCTAAGTCTCCAGGCTTATTTACCACTTCCTTTCAGCACGATGAGAACGGTATATATTAATATCTTGATATCGACATAAAGCGACATGTTCTCAATGTACAAAATATCGTATTTCAAGCGTTCCACCATTTGGTCTACATTTTCAGCGTAGCCATATTTGACTTGACCCCAAGAGGTGATTCCCGGACGTACTTTTAACAGATGATTATAATGTGAAGCCTGTTCCACGATCTTATCAATGTAAAATTGACGCTCAGGTCTCGGTCCCACCAGCGACATATCGCCGATCAAGACATTGAAGAACTGCGGAATCTCATCCAATCTTGTTTTTCGCATGAAGCGACCGAATTTGGTGATACGAGGGTCTTTTTCGGAAGAAAGGGCAGGGCCGTGTTTCTCAGCATCCACATACATGGACCTGAATTTTAATATATTGAAAGGTTTACCGTGGATTCCGATCCGTTCCTGAGCAAAAATGATGGGGCCAGGTGTGGTAAACTTTACGATCAATCCCACCACGATAAAAACCGGAGAAAAGATGGTCAGCACTAAAAGCGAGGCTAAAATATCCACCATCCGTTTAATGGTTTGCTGCCAGGGTGGCATGATCTCACGGTTGATGATGATCAGCGGGGCGCCAAAAATGGTCGACATCTTTACCGATCCCGAAAGGATATCATACATGTCAGGAATCACTTTGATGATTACATTCAGCCCTTCTAACTCGGCGATGATCGCTTCGATCTTTTGATGCTCAGAAGATTCTACAGCGATGATTGCTTCTTCTACCTGATGCGCTTCCACGATCTTTCTCAGTTCATTGTAGTTTCCAAGAAAGGGAAGTTGATCCTCTAAAACGTACTTCTCTCTGCGATTTACCCTTACAAAACCAATGAATTTATTCCCATAAGATTTTTTTTCACCTTCAATTTCATTGTATAGTTCAACGGCTTTTTCATTTGACCCCACTATCACCGTATTAAATCCGATTTGTCTATTCTGGACCTTCTTTACGGTCTGATTGGTAAGGATGAACCTAAAAAAGTAGGTGATGAAAAAGTGAAAGAAACAAATGTATAAGTAAGATAGGTAGTAATCCTGATAGGAATTGATGGCATCGTCAAGGATGAAAATGAAAAAGAGCAGGGTGCATCCCAAAATGCTGATCACAAAAGTCTGGATCAGCTCATTCAAACGCGACTTTCTGAATACGTTTTTGTAAAATCCCGTGGCCGCATAAAGCAATACCCAAGCTGCCGGAATCAGAATTAATCCCAGGAAAAAGTTTTGATCGTAATTTAAGGGGATGTCGTAGCCGAACTTTTCAGACTCGAGGTAAATTTTTCTAAACCGGAAGAAGAGAAACCAAGCCGCAGCTGCAGCTAGGAAGTCGAATAGTACGTAAAAAAATGTCTGTCTGAATTTATTCATTCTCTTCTGATCAATAATTGATCAACTTCAAATTATCCAGTAAAAGTTCAGCATTATCATTGATGGGCTTTCTCAAGCCAATGGCAATATTAAAGTCAGTGGCCGAAAAGAGGGAGGCAAAAACATTACTGAATTCTACATAAGCCTTGTTCCATTCTGAGCTAGCCCTGAAATTAACTACGGAAAATTGTTGATTTCGGTTATTGGTGTAGATGCTAACCGTGAAGTCATGCGTGCATCGATAGTTTAATTCCATGTACACCGCGGTACCGTTGGTAGGAATGTCGCTAAATGGCGGCGTATAGACTTCTGCGAAGGAAAAACCAGCCGGGAGAAAAATACCCCCGCTAGCACTGCCTTCAAAGACACGGCTTTGATCGGTAACTCTCAGAATATTGGTGTCGCTTGCCGGGTTGACAATAAAGTTGATGCCGGCTTCAAAATCTTCTCCGGTCCACGCTTCATCAAAGATGGCACGAGGCTGATATTCCACCGTGGGATCATTTTGCAAAATTCCGTCTTTATCTGGAAATGACTCCATGACTTCTTCGGCATTCAAGACGGTATCCAATTCATAGAAATCGTAAAAGGGGTAGATCTCCCTTTGATTCGAGAGTCCGTTGTTAAATACACCTCCTCGAATTTTTAGATTCACATTACCGGTTTGCAGCACCGGCACTACAGCGGGAAGTTCAAAGGCGCCGACCAATTGATCATTGATGAATACCCAGGCATCGGTGATCTTGTCAGAAGCAGAGCCTTGAATAGGGTCAGTAATGCGAACCGACATATCGTCGATCTTCAAGTAGGCCGGTACCGTAGCCTCAATTTCCTCCTCATTGCATGATGTTAGCGTACACAGTAAGCAGAAAAAGAGATGGTAAATGTGCTTCATGCCCAGTTTGATCAATTAAAACCAACGTAGAAAAGTGAAACGTATTGTCTTAAGCTAGATTTTCTTGTGTGAATTCTAGTTTTTCAATGATCTTATGGGCGATGTCCAATGCGTGATAGCCGTCATGAATGGTAACCTCCGGCGTGTTGTTGGATTCAATGGCGGCTGCAAAAGCGCTCAACTCATCTTTGATCGCATTATTCGGTAGGATGGTGGGCTTTTCAAAATAGATTTCTTTTTCCCCTTTTCCTTCCCCCAGGTCGATGGTCATGGAAAGCGGATCAGCTTCACCTTCCACAGTGGCCATTCGAACAACCTCAGATTCTTTTTCAAGAAAGTCTACCGATAAATAAGCGTCTTTCTGAAAAATACGTGTCTTGCGCATGTTCTTCAACGAAATTCTGCTTGCAGTGAGATTGGCTACGCAGCCATTATCAAATTCAATCCTTGCGTTGGCGATATCCGGCTGGTCGCTAACCACTGCCACGCCACTAGCAGATATTCTGCGCACATTGCTCTTTACGATACTAAGTACGATGTCAAGATCATGGATCATCAGGTCAAGCACCACGGACACGTCGGTTCCTCTCGGATTAAATTGAGCCAGTCGATGAGTTTCGATGAACATGGGATGCTTGATGAAAGGTTTCGTGGCAATGAATGCAGGATTATACCGCTCCACGTGGCCTACTTGTACTTTTACATCTGCTTCTTCAGCTAATGTGATCAGTTGTTTGGCTTCTTCCACCGTCTTAGTGATCGGTTTTTCGATGAAGATATGACGAGAGTTTCGAATCGCTTTCACTGCGCATTCATAATGGGATAGCGTAGGGGTTACGATGTCGATCACATCCACCTCAGCGATTAACTCATCAAGGCTAGGGAAGCCTTTGACCCCCAATTCCTCACTTACTTTAGCGGTAGCTTCAGCATCTTGATCGTAAAATCCAACCAGCTCGTAGGCGGCAATCTCCTTGATGCATTTCAAGTGAATTTTTCCAAGATGACCGGCTCCTAATACTCCAATCTTTAACATGCGCTTATTTTTTTCAAAAATACGGGCATCCATTTCGATTCAATCTAAGAGAGGGCGATCTCTTGTTAACAACCTTTTATTGATAAAGGCTGTTTGCGCTTCAATTCTAAACTAGATTTACTTTCGTTTTTTTGCACTGATGATTGATACTTACCGCCATAAGGGTTTAAGAAAGAAACTCGTTGAATTACTCAAAGACAAGGGGATCAATGATCTCAACGTATTGGAAGCCATCAATGCGATTCCAAGACATCTGTTCATGGACAATGCCTTTGTCAACTTCGCCTACCGAGACCAAGCTTTTCCTATTGGCGCCGATCAAACCATTTCCCAACCTTACACAGTAGCTTTTCAATCTCAATTGATGCAAATTGGTCGAGGATCCAAAGTACTTGAAATTGGCACGGGCAGCGGATATCAATCTGCCGTGCTGATCCAAATGGGAGCAAAGGTCTTTAGCATTGAAAGACATCGATCCCTTCACAAGAAGTCGAAACAAAAACTCGAAGAATTGGGCTATAAAGGGCGCTTCTTTTTTGGAGATGGCTTTGAAGGCCTGCCCGCTTTTGCACCTTTTGATCGAATTTTGATCACTGCAGCGGCCCCGAGGATTCCCGAGAAACTGCTTGAGCAACTGCAAATTGGTGGTTTTTTAATTATTCCTTTGGGGGGAGGGGATAATCAACAGATGTTGAGGATTACCAAAATAGCAGCGGGAAAGTATGAGAAGGAGCAATTCGGCGAATTTAGCTTTGTACCCATGCTAGAGAATAAATCTTTCAGCAGTTGAGCAATAAGTCCCCGCTTATTCAGTTTTTTTGCCATCATCTTAATTTACTTGCTATGCGAAGCCAATCCTTCTTTCTACTAATATTATTCATGCTCTCCGGTTTAATGCTGCATGCTCAAGAATCGAACCTTGCCGATGCCGATAAGCAGCTTACCAGACACGATTTTATGCCGGTGAAAGGCGAGGTGGGAACTACTTTGCTTTTAAGCGGATTGATCGACAACATTCAATTGAATAGTCAAGAAGTGCCACTAGGCCAAAATATTCTTTTTGTGCGCTATTACCTGGCAGACGACTTGACCCTGAGATTGGGTTTCGGGCTGGATCTGGATAATTTTGGCAGGGAAACCGCTGACAGTGTTGGCCTTTCGTTACTTCGAATAGATTCTAGTACCTCTAGATTCACCTTTAACGTGAGCGGAGGTGTCGAAAAGCATTTAAAGAGTTCCAATCGTTTGGATCCTTATGTCTTCGGACAGTTGAACCTTACCTTCATTGGCAAAGAAAACACTGACATCGTCAGAAGCCAGATCTTTTCTGCAGGCACCGAAAGAACCAATCGAACCATCAAAGAAGATGGCGGGATAGGCATAGGTCTGGTTTTAGGTGGAGGAATGAATTACTTTTTAGCTCCTCGATTTAGTGTGGGCACTGAGATTGGACTGATCTTACAATATTCAAGTATCGGTGGAACCATCAGCGACAATACCATCATTACATCGATCAACGGAGGAACCGTGTCTGACTTCAACCGCTCAGAGAATCAAGTGCAACGCACCGACATCAATGTGCAGACTAATGCCTTGATCAATATCTCTTATTTCTTCTAGAGGAAACGGGTTTAGCTGTATCTTTGCAAAATGCATCATACTTTACGACTTTTTATTGGCTTGTCTTTCTTCTTATCCACAGCCATACTCAGTGCGCAGCCACTGAACATCGATTCCGTATCAAATTTTAAATTTAGCGGCAGCATTTATCCCAATACCAACGAGGTATGGGGGCACGTAGATACCAGCGGTAATGAATATGCTTTAGTGGGCCGTGAGAATGGTTTTTCTGTGATCAGTTTGGCTGATCCGTCGAATCCACAATTGGTATATTCAGACACCTCGTCTGCCTCACTTTGGCGCGACTTGAAAAGCTGGAAGGGTTATGCTTATGTGGTGAATGAATCATCCGGCGGACTTGAGATCTATGACCTGAATGCCTTACCTGATTCGGTGAGGAAAGTGGGTGCATTTGTAGGCTCTAATTTTCCCTTAATCAGAGCGCACAATCTCTACATCGATTCCAGTGGGGTCGCCTACATTTTTGGTTCGAATAATCAGTTGCCTAATTCGTCAGGCACCATTTTTCTGGATGTAGATACTGATCCGGAAAGTCCTATAGAACTTGGAAATTATGATTCTCTTTACCTGCATGATGGTTATGTGAGGGATGACACCCTCTATGGATCGGCTGTGTTTGATGGGACCTTATTGATCATTGATGTAAGTGATAAGCAAAATCCGGTGCTTTTAGGAAGTGTGTCAACTCCTTCTTCCTTTACCCATAATGTGTGGCTTTCTGATGATGGGAACACCGCGTTCACCACCGATGAAGTGAGTGGAGCCTTCATTACCGCTTATGATGTGACCGATCCAAGTCGAATTACCGAACTGGATCGAATCCGTACCAGGGATCGAACCAACATCATACCGCATAACACCCATGTGTTTAACGACTTCTTGGTAACCTCTTATTATACGGCTGGCCTTAGCATTATCGATGCAAGCAAGCCGAACATTCTTGTGGAGACCGGATACTTTGATACCAGTCCCAATTTCAATGGTGGCACCTTCAATGGAAACTGGGGAGCATACCCCTTCCTTCCTTCTGGATTGATCCTGGCCACCGATATGGAAGAAGGGCTTTTTGTACTTCGCCCTAACTATAAACGAGCCTCTTTTTTAGAAATGTTAGTCAGGGACTGCGATGGGAATGCGATATCTGGGGCTAAGATCTTTCTAGACAACGATTCCGTGGCGGTGAGCAATTTGGCAGGGAGAGTGGCCTATGGATCTTTACTAGATGGGACGTATGATCTTCGTATCGAAGCCGCAGGATACTATTCTGAATTGATCCAAGATCTCGAATTGCGGCCGGGATTGACGGCAAATTTGACCCCAACACTCAGGGACAGCAGTTCGCGCTTTAAGCTGGTATTTGCTGACGACCAACAAAACCCCATACCATCAGTAAGCTATAGCCTGCGAGGGGAGAACGGCATTTTCAATGGAGTAGCTGCACAGAATGGTCAGGCCGATATCAACGACTTGCCTTTTGGCGATTATGAGCTATACCTGGGAAAATGGGGCTACAAAAACGTGTGCATCGATCAAACGACCTACAGTTGTGCAACCGACACCGACCTTTATTTATTAGAAGAAGGTGCAGAAGACAATTTTGAATTGGACCTCGGTTGGACCGTTAGCGGGAACGAAACGGATGGTCGCTGGTCAAGAGTCAAGCCGCTTGGAGTCTTCGATGGAACGGAATTGTCAAATCCGGGGGTCGATGCCTTGGATCGTTGCGGAGGCAGAGCGTTTATTACTGGCAATGGCTTAGGCAACGCAGATCGATTTGATGTGGATTCACTCACGGTTCTCAGCTCGCCTAGTTTTGATTTATCAGGATACATCGATCCATATCTGGTGTTTTATACCTGGTTTTACAACGGTGGAACGCAGGCCAACGATCGAATTCAAGTATCTCTAATTGATACAGCCGGTCAATCAACTACGGCGCTTAGTATTCGAGCGACAAACACCATGATGAGCAATTGGGTAATTCAAGACCTTAGGGTATCAAGGTATTTGGATCCTTTGGCCTTGGATCGAATAGAGATCCGCGTGGAGGATCGAAGTGTATCCAATATTCTAGAGGCCGGGCTTGACGGTTTTTTCGTTTCGGAAGGGTCTTTCATCGGTCTTGAGGAATTGGATGAGGAAAAAGCCTTTTTGGTTTATCCCAATCCCGTCGGAGAGTTATTGAACGTGCAACTGCGGACTGACCAATTCTTAAGTGCTGAATTATATGATATATCCGGAAGAAAATTAGTGGTTGCTCCGCTAAAACAAGGTACTCAACATTTCGATCTTAGTCCATTCCCTTCGGGAATTTACGTACTGAGAATGATCAGAAAAGATGGGGTGATCGAACAATCCAAGGTGATCAAACAGTAGCTCAGCAAGCAAATAGCTTTGCCGCACCAAAGAAAACGGCAAGCCAGATCAGACCTTTGATCAAAAAGAACAAAAAACCGGCTATTCCAAGTTGCTTAAGCCATTGATGTTTATTTTTCTTTTGCTTATCCGTCATGCTTTGCGCAGATACTTCCTGATCTTACTATATGATGAACTCTCATCTCGAAGCAGAAGTTGCTTAAAAAGTTCAACAGTGGCTAAGGCATCCCCCTTTGCGCTATGTCTTCCTGCTATATCAATTTCCAGGGCACGGCACACTTTACCTAGGCCATAGGATGGCGCTTCGGGCACCAAACTTTCACTCAACTGTAAGGTGCACAATTGCTCACGCTTATAAGATTTGCCTATGGCGGCGTATTCCATCTGAAAAAAGCTGTAATCAAATTTCACATTGTGTGCCACAAAGCAACTCTCTTGGGTAATTTGATTTACTTTCTCGGCAATGTCCTTGAAAAGAGGAG
>Ga0207419_1001485_pt1 | contig 17449 bp, 14 predicted proteins | sample ElkSloMetagenome_4_FD_184723 | JGI IMG/M metagenome (GOLD analysis project Ga0207419, IMG submission 184723) | Hot spring microbial communities from Elkhorn Slough, Monterey Bay, USA - MD2A (version 2) | ecosystem: Environmental > Aquatic > Marine > Intertidal zone > Estuary: Microbial mat ...
TTATTTCTTCAAAAACCCAGTCTCCAACATCTGCAATGTAGATTACTCCAGGAAAACCACTTTCTAAATCACCAAAGCCCGTACCAGGCTTGATTGTCATTCTATACGGATTTCTAAAGCCAAGACTCCATACCTTAGAGATCGCAGAATTTGGCCGATCAGAATCATAAAAAGGATTATTTGGCAGTCCTTCACCCGTTTCGGGATTTAGCCTTAGAATTTTGCCATTCAATCCATCCAAATATTGCGAACGAAAGGCTCCCAAAAGTTCGTGGCTTTTGAGGATGCCATCGTTGAGGGCAATGCTGTCGTAGGCAAATGCCGGAAGTGGGCCTTCGCCGTTATAACCTTGAGTAGAGGATGAGCCAACCCATGTGTTTCCGTCCCCGGTGGAAACAAGAAGTGAGCCATCTTCTCCAAATAAAACAGCCCCAACACCGTGTGATGCGGTGCAAATTGGCAAGCCATTATCAATTTCATCCCCTATTAAAACTGTTCTGCTATCTGGTATAGTGAATTGAAAATCAACCGTATTCAAGGTGTAGCGAGTGAGCCTTCCCATAGAAGCCGTGTATGTCTCTGAAGCACCCGGGTCGTAGCTGGGAGTTCCATAATTCAACAGGTAGTGTCTATCTACGCTATAGAAAAGATAGATATAGCCATTTTCTAGAAAGTCGGGATGCAACGCTGCTCCAATCATTCCGTGATCTCCCCAGAAAGCGACTTCTTCACTTATATCAATGACTGGGTTTTCGGAGATTTCCTCGCCCGTTATTGTCCATACTTTTCCAGAGAGCTCCCACACGATTGCAATATCGGTATTGGTATGAAGAATCCCGGCAGGACTTTCAAACTGATCAAAAGCCACCTCTTCATTGAACCCTTCCGGGTAATTCTGCGAATATCCACTAATAGAAAGTGCGAAGGCACTGATCACTATGATTAACCTAAGCTGCATTCGTTCATTATTTGGGAGATCAAATATAGGTTTTGAGCATAATTTATAAAGATGGGAAATTAGGCTTGTTGTAATCCTAATTCACTAAAAAGATAAGAGAAGCAGAGCATAAAAGCTTCTCTTTAAAATATCTTACTAAAGATGTTGATCAGAAAATCAACCTTTTAAGGCTGGTAATCAGATATTATCGATTATCAATTTCCGTTACAGACGGGTGTTTTGATGTGTTAAATACAAATGTGTCGTCCGGATAAGGAATGTCTGTACTGAAGGATTTTACTTCGTAAGTAATATTATCTCCTTGCTTTCCCAGAATTTCAATCTTCATTACTTCAGTCTTCGCTTTATCAATGTAAAGCTTTATGGTGTGGAAAGATTCTTCATCTGGCTTTAAAGGATTCAGTTTTATCAGATGAGCTGGGCGTCCATTTAGTGTTTCTTCCTTATCGTAATAATGTTTGAAGCCTGATTCCCAAACGGTGTATAATTCTGATGGGTTTAACACATCTTCGTTACCTGCTACATTATCAACATAGACTTCATCCATATCAGAACTGTAGGTCCATCGAGTTGTACCATCCGAAAATATTTCATTATCTCCCAGGTGGATGTAGTATTTTTTTCCCTTCATTTTCAGAGTGCCTTCCTGTGTTTGGTGCACGTCTGCAGCTTTGTCGTCCAGGCTGAAAGTGAATTCGCTGGTAATGGTGCTGTGTTTTCTAGTTTTTTCACTAAGGTCGTCAAGTATTTCTTTGGCCTTTGGATCTTGGGCTAGAGTCAGCAATGGTGAAATTAGCAGGACGATTAAAAAGAGTTTTGAAAACTTATTCATGCGACAAATTTAAACGTTTTCCGTTTCAGACTTCAATAACTGTTCCAAAGCGTATTCGTCAGGTATTAAAACCTGCCTGGCTTTTGATCCTTCAAAAGGACCCACGATGCCTGCAGCTTCGAGTTGATCAACGATTCTTCCTGCTCTGTTGTAGCCTAACTTTAATTTTCTTTGAATGAGAGAAGTAGAACCCTGTTGGTTCATAACAATTACTCGGGCGGCATCTTCAAACATGGGGTCCCGATCTGCAAGATCTACTTGACCAGGACCGCTGCTATCGTCATCACCTACGTACTCCGGTAATTCAAAAGCAGAAGGGTAGGCTCTTTGACTTCCAATATATTCAGTTATTTCATCTACTTCGGGAGTATCTACGAAACCACATTGCAGTCTAATCAAATCATTTCCAGTTGAGAGAAGCATGTCTCCGCGACCTATAAGTTGATCTGCTCCTGATGCATCAAGAATGGTTCGAGAGTCAATTTTCGATGAAACCCGGAAAGCAATTCGGGCTGGAAAATTTGCTTTAATTACTCCCGTAATAATGTTGACAGAAGGCCTCTGAGTGGCTATAATTAGATGTATACCAATCGCTCTTGCCAATTGCGCCAATCGAGCAATAGGAGTTTCTACTTCCTTGCCGGCAGTCATGATGAGATCTGCAAATTCATCTACTACCAAAACAATATAAGGTAAAAACTTATGTCCTTTTTCAGGATTCAATCTTCTCTTGATGAATTTTGTATTGTATTCTTTGATATTCCTCACCTGAGCATCTTTGAGAAGCTCATAACGATCGTCCATTTCAATACACAGCGAGTTCAGTGTTTTAACAACTTTGCTAGTGTCTGTTATAATTGCTTCTTCCTCATCTGGAAGTTTTGCCAAATAATGTCTTTCAATTTTGTTAAATAAGGTAAGCTCAACTTTTTTCGGGTCTACTAAAACAAATTTAATCTGAGATGGATGACGTTTGTAGAGAAGAGAAACCAGAATTGCGTTTAGTCCTACAGACTTACCCTGACCCGTTGCTCCTGCCATAAGAAGGTGAGGCATTTTGGCGAGATCCGTAATGAAGGTTTCATTAGAAATGGTCTTTCCTAATGCAATGGGTAGCTCCATGGGAGAATTTTGAAATTTCTCTGAAGCGATAAGCGCTCGCATAGAAACAATATCGGGATTGCTATTGGGTACTTCAATACCAATCGTTCCCCTGCCCGGAATTGGAGCGATAATACGGATACCAAGCGCCGCTAAGCTCAGTGCGATATCATCTTCGAGATTTTTAATCTTCGAAATACGCACTCCTGGCTCTGGAACTATTTCGTAAAGCGTAACTGTAGGACCAATTGTAGCTTTAATTTTTTCTATACCAATTTTATAGTGAGAAAGCGTTGTAACGATCTTATTTTTATTCTCTTCCAGCTCTTCCTTGCTTACTGTAATCTTTCCGCCGCCGTGATCAACAAGTAAGTCTACATTGGGCATTTTGTACTCAGCCAGGTCTAGCTTTGGATCGTACTCCCCGAAGTCTTCTAGTTTCTTATCTAGCTCATCCTTCGTAAGTTCTTTTTCTTCCTTCGGAGCTTCAACCTCTAGTTCTTCCTTTGCTTCAGGCGTCGGTTCTTCTTCAGCAGGACTTTCAATATCTAACTCAAGTCCTTTGCTATCATCAGCAGCCGGTGGCTCATCCATTTCATCAGCATCTGGTTCAGAGTCACTCTCCAAAACATTGTCATCTTCTGAAAGAGCAATATCTGCTGCAGAAGGAGCCATCTGATCACGTTCACCTATTGTGTCTTCAAACTCAAGCTTTTCATCTTCCGGGTGATCGGCAACCAACCTGGGTTTAGGCAAAAGAGCCACAAATTTTTCTTTTAGTTTCCCGGCAACCGGAAGAAGGTTTTTCACCCAACCAAAAGAAGGGTTGAAAAAAGCGATAACATAGGCAATGGCCGCGAAAAACAATAAGATCCCAGTACCTATTTTGCCTACCTTTCCGTACAGTGTGTAATTTAGATCGTATCCAAATGACCCGCCGAGAAAGAATAAGTTTTCACTTGTAAAAAGGTAGGAGAGAAGAGGTGAAAAAATAACCATCCCGAGCAGAGATGCAGCCAGCGTTTTGACGGGCGGAAGAAGGGCCTTTTTAAAAAGTATCCTAAAACCGAGGTTAAAGGCGAGTACAATGAAAAGAAAGCTCGCAATACCAAACCATTGGTGAATAAAGAAGTGTGATATAATAGCTCCAAGAGGTCCTAGCCAATTTTCCGCTTCGTAGTTTCCATTGCTTAAAACAGACCACCAATTTTCAGAAAGGATAGATTGATCTCCTTTCCAGGTGAATATAAAGCTCGTAAATGCAATAAACAGATAGATACAGCAAAGCATCAAGGTCAGGCCAAATATTCTATGGACTCTCCTGTCTTTTACGAAGCTTTTCAGACCTGAAAGATTCGAAGATTTTTTCGTCGACTTTTTGGTTTTGTTTTTCAGGCGATTTTTGCTGGCCATGGATTTCTCCTTCTGAAACGGGTTAAATACCAAAATTACTAAGGCTATAGGCCCTATAACGGATAAATCGACTCCGTATTTCAACAGTGATGTGTTGACCAATACAATACGCTTTTTCTTTCTCGTTTGTCCAAAACTTATCAAAGCGAGAACTGTTCTTTAAAGTACATTTACACTTATGGAAAAATCACAGGCAGTTTTTGGAGCGGGATGTTTCTGGTGCATTGAAGCTATTTTTAGAGAAGTAATTGGCGTTAGCCATGTTGAGTCGGGCTACAGTGGAGGAGAAGTAAAAAACCCGAGTTATAGGGAAGTTTGCATGGGAGTTACCGGGCATGCTGAAGTGGCACGAATTACCTTCGATCCCACAGTTGTTTCTTATGAAGAATTGTTGGAAGTCTTTTTCCAAACCCACGATCCAACCACTTTGAATAGACAAGGAGCAGATGTCGGAACACAATACAGAAGTGTAATTTTCTATCAAGATGATTATCAGAAGGAAGCAGCCGAAAAAGCTAAAAAGGCAGCAGACTCTAGTGGAATCTGGAGTGATCCTATTGTAACTAAAATAGAGCCTCTGGAGAATTACTATCCCGCTGAAGACCATCATCAGGATTATTATGCACAGCACGGCGATCAACCCTATTGCAACCTTGTGATAAGACCCAAAATGGATAAATTTAGAGCCAAATTCACTGAGCTATTAAAAGAAAGCTAATGCAATATTGGGGAGTTGGAGCAAGATTCAGAGTCTTCATTCTCAGTATGGCATTTTGCGTTTTTCTTCCACGGAAAGCTTGTTCGCAATTCTTAGCACCATCAGATACTCTAAATAAATCAAGGTTGATACTCGTATCATCAGTTGGTGCTGTGGGTTATACTTCCAGCATGATCGCTTTAAATGAACTCTGGTACAAAGACTACCCCAAATCTGGCTTTCACTTCTACGATGACAATTCTTCATGGATGCAGGTAGATAAGGCGGGACACATGATAACTTCCTATCAGTTGGGAAGGTATGGGTATGAAACTCTTCGGTGGTCCGGGCTTGGTGAAAAATCATCTATCTGGATTGGAGGTAATCTGGGACTGTTCTTTTTAACAGGAGTTGAAATTCTGGATGGTCACTCCGCAGAGTGGGGGTTCTCGTACGGAGATTTTATTGCTAATGCCGGAGGAACGGCACTTTTCATTGGTCAACAACTTGCTTGGGGAGAGCAGCGAGCATCCTTAAAATTTTCTTATTCGGCTAGCCAGTATGCAGATCTTCGCCCTGAAACCTTGGGTTACGGAGGGCTGGAGAGTGTTTTGAAAGACTACAATGGCCAAACGATTTGGCTCTCTGTAAATCCATCTAGTTTTTTTTTAGATAAAGAGAGTAAACTTCTTCCCTGGTTGAATGTAGCTTTTGGCTATGGTGCTGATGGAATGCTTGGTGGTAATTCTAATCCTGCAGTAAATCAAGATGGGCGAGTTTTGCCTGAAATACAACCTTATAGGCAATATTACTTGAGTTTAGATATAGATTTGACACGAATTCAGACTCAGTCGCACCTACTCAAAACGATATTTAGTGTAGTGGGCTTTATAAAAGTTCCTGCACCAGCAATAGAATTTTCTCAGGGTAATGTCCGGTGGCACTGGTTGCACTTTTAATAAACGATCTGCGTGTATATTGGAAGGTGGTCGCTATACCCTCCGTAGTACTTACTTCCGCCATAAGTTCTATTGGGTATCTTGTCTCCATTTCGTTTTTGGTACAGCATTTCAGGAAGGGAGAAGGCTTTTGTTGAACCCGGTAAAAGATCTGGAAGTATAGAATCTGTTAGTGTTGTGGTAACTATAAACTGATCCAGATACCCCCATTTACCTTTGTAATGATATGAGCCTGGATAGTCAGATTCAGCATTTTCCATGATGTTCCTTAGTTTAGCTTTTCTTTCACCAATTAAGACTTCATTAATCGATTTGTCTTCGGGATAATCATTAAAATCACCCATAGCAATAATATGTGCCTTCGGATTTAGAAACAGAAGACTGTCTACCTGATTGGCCAGAATCTCAGCAACCGCAATTCTTTTGGGCTCAGACTTTTCTCTACCCCCATACCTAGATGGCCAGTGATTTATGAAAAAGTAAATATCGGGTCCCCTTTTTAGCCGACATTTTACCAATAGAATATCTCTCGTAGGCCTTTTTTTTACACCCGTAAAAGCAGAGACTTTCTTAGTTTCTAATAGTTTGATCTTCTTTTTTGAATAAAGGATACCTACGTCTATTCCTCTTTTGTCTGGACTATCAAAATGGACAACCTTATATTTTGCTGGAGCAAGCTCTTTTTCCGAAGCCAGATCTTCTAAAACTCTTCTATTTTCTATTTCTGCAAACCCAATTAGAACTGGAAGATCGTTTGGTGTAGATGACAAAACCTTTGCGATTTTTGTAATCTTATCGGTATATTTTTCTGCATTCCACTTTTTTTCGGAGCTAGGGAGAAATTCATTGTCATTCTTAGAAGGGTCATCGACTGTATCAAATAAATTTTCAACATTGTAAAATACAATCCCGGCTGTTTTTACTTTTAGTGGATTACTTCCAAAGCTCAAGAAGATAAAGACGAGAGTCAGGATCATGAAAATAGGTCTTGACATCGCTCTCATTTTAAAAGTTGAAATTTGCAACGCATAAGGACTGCAGTTATGATTTTCAAAAAAGGAGACAAAATAACCTTTCTTAACGAAGATTTAGACGGTGTTGTAGCATCTGTTTCCAACGCAGAAATTGTTATTGTTGATCAAGATGGATTTGAGCGATCTGTATCGCCAAATGAGATAATCAAAAAAAAGGAGTTTTCTATTGATTCCAACTCTATTTCCCCGAAACCGGTAGACAGTCCACAAGTAAAATCATCTTCTTCAGAAAAAAAAGATTCACCAGATGTAGTAGACCTTCATTTTCATGAAATTTATCACACTGACAGAGGATTGACTAATTTTCAGAAGTTAAACATGCAACTAGACTACGCTCTTCATCAGATTGAACAAGCTAGAAAAAACAGAAAAAAGAGTTTGGTTTTTATTCATGGCAGAGGCTCAGGTGTCCTAAAAAGTGAGTTAAGAGCCCTGATAAGAAAAATGGATAATTGCTATTACGAAGATGCAGACTGGAGAAGATATGGGGAGGGAGCAACCCGAGTAGTTATAGGGTTTAAATGACTTCTAAAAATCCTTTGTCATAACTCAGTTTGGCAGTTTTTTGAAGGTGCTCAATTTCAGCTTCGAAAGGAAAGATTTCAGACTTAATTTCGGTGGGGTACCAGTTTCTATCCAGATCAGTAAGTATGATCAATCCATGTTCGTCTCCGGCCGCACAAAATTTCTCAAAATCTCCTGAGTACCTTTGAAGCCATAGTTGGTCGTGCAGCTTTTCAAAACTTTCCAATACGTTATTACTCGGAACACCTATCTCACTAATAGATAAGATGTCTCTAACAGAAAAATGATGGGTACTCGTATTGTCCAGATCGTGTCTGGCTATTAGCTCTACAATATTGCCTGCAGGATCCTGAAAATATATGGCGTGAGCATTCCAGTCTACGAAGTGAATGATTTTATTGCCTGATTCGCGCTCTGGGAGAGATTCAACGCGGTTTTCCAGCCATTTTTGGGCTTCGTAAATTTTGTTTGTAGGGATGTTAAATGCAAAGTGATAATAGGCTGATTCGGTTGTTTTGTTGAAAACAATTTCGGAGTTATCTGCAGTTATCAATACAAATTTGGAATCGCTCAATGTTCCCCTGAATCCCAATAAATCCGTGTAGAACTCATACAGTTGGTCTATTCTGTTAGAATACAGGCTAAGCTTCTTTATATTCAAAACAATTCTTTGCTTTTGAAGCTTGAAACTACTTATTTACTTGCGAATTGCGAAGTTCTTGGCAAATTCCTTAAATGGAATTTCTTTCACACCGTCTGGAACGTTGAATTGTGCATCCTCAATATCCTTTTTTTCTACACTTGTGCAGTTATAACTCATTTTTATGCCACTTTTATTGATTTCGTAATAAAGAGGCAGACCATTTAAGGATGCAAATTGCGGAAGAACTGCAGGGGTTGGAATTTCTTTTGTGTAATAAATGTTTAAGGTATCTCCTTTTGATGTTGCAATAACGTGACTGCAATTAAAGCCTTGAATTATTTTTGTTTTGCTTGTTTCAGTTAATTGAAGCTCTTGAGATTTTTCTAATAGAGCCACCTGTTCTTCACTCAGACAGACCTTGTATTCCTGACCCATAAAATTCAAAAGTAGAGTATTTGACTTTAGATCTTTATCTGCTATAAATGATTGCATACCACCACCCATAATCTCTTGATTAAATCGAAGCTTGTTACCTTTAATAATCAGGTGGCTTTCTGACGGAAGTACTTCGGTCATTTCATTTAATGAGGGGTCATTACTTGTGTAGTCAATAGAATAGTTAATCTTACCGGCGAACTGACTTTGTGCAGACAGAGTCCATGCCGTCAGCGAAAAGAAAATGAATACTGGTATATGTATCTTAGTCTTAATCATAGTTCGAAAGTTTCAACGAGTTGTGAAAGCTCCACATCCATTTCTTCTTTAGAAATAGTCTGATATTCGGTATTCGGTTCTAAAATATCAGGAGCAACTTGCGAAGATTCTACAGATGTTGCTTCAAGTCTCATCCGTATGCCAAATTCTTCAATTTCATATGCCATCAAGACACCGTCAATTTCGTGATATTGAGTGCACCAATTGGGCTTGTCCATATTTATTTCTTGTGTGTAATACACTTCAATTTCCGGGATGTCAATTTCTTCAAATACAACCAGAGCTTTTTTACATGGAAAACCAGCTATACTGTCGGTATCACTCGTTTTAATGATGGTCATTTTAGGATAGTCTGCAAGCATTTGCAAAACATCTGTTTCATTCATTAAAACCTTAATCTGTTTTCTGAAAACCTTGAGTTCGTGATCTACTCTCTTATTCTTTCTATCTGCGATGATCTTATTCTTAAAAACACCTCCAGCCGCTTCAAAAAATGAAGCGAACTCATCATCCTTAAAGCTGTAAGTCATAGTCTCGGGCAAAAGAGTGGCTGTTATGCTTTCATCGCTCAGCTCTGGAAATGAAACGCGGTACTCAATTACTCCTTCCGAAATACGAGTATCAAAAACATTGTTAGATATCTTGTTGCAAGCTACGATCAATAAAGACATGATTATCAATGGAGCTACCCACACAATTGATAGAATGATTTGTGCAGATTTAGATTTAGGGGAGTTTCCTTTATTCACAATTAAAAGTAGTTGTTCAATAAGTCAGTGATCTTTACGCCAATATTTATTAAGGGTTACATATAGAGTTGTTCAGACTGATGATATTATCTTTGGCCACTTCATTTTTTGAAATATGAGAGAACTTAGAATAATCGAAGTAAAATCTGAAATTGGAGCTGGAACACGGGGAGCACGATTAGGTAGTGCTGCTCTGAGAACAGTGAGTTTTGAAAAAGGCCATTCCTTTTTCAAGGATACTGAATCAGTTGATGTGAAGACTTTCAATGATGAACTTCATGTCATCGAAGAAAAGTCTCCTGCAAAGTATTCAAATGCGGTTTTGAAGACTTGCTCCAATGTATCAGAAACTGTAGGCGACTGCCTGAAAGATGGAAAGTTTCCTTTTGTTATTGCTGGTGACCACAGTTCGGCTGCAGGAACAATTTTTGGAATCAAATCAGCTAATCCTGAAAAGCGATTAGGCGTCATATGGATAGATGCGCATCCCGATTTACAGACTCCATACACATCAGAATCAGGCAACATGCACGGCATGCCTTTAGCAATGGTTACTGGAACGGATAATCAGCACTTAAGCGTTAACGAGGTACCAGAGAACATTGTAAATTCCTGGGAAGAAATTAAACAACTCGCGGGAGGAAAACCCGCTATTAATCTTAACGATATCGTTTTCGTCGGAGCTCGAGATATAGATAAAGCTGAAGCTTCAACCATTCAATCTTACGGCATTAAAAATTACACGGTCTCTGAAGTTAGACAAACAAATGTGGAGTCTGTTTGCAAGAAAATTCTTCAAGACTTAAACGATTGCGATATTATCTATATCAGCTTTGACGTTGACTCTCTTGATCCTTCTGTATCAGAAGGAACCGGAACTCCTGTTCCAGATGGTTTTATGCCAGATGAAGCTCAAGGGATTTTACTAGGACTTTTAAGTAGTAAAAAAATTGTTGCTGTTGAATTCGTAGAAATAAACCCTACACTTGACGTAAAGAATAAAATGGCTAAAACTGTTTTCCCTATTGTGATTTCTGCAGGTGAAGCTCTGAAGAAATCAAACTAAACATCTGCCACTGAATGATCAAACAAATCACATCCCACATAATGATGGTTAGGCCTGCATCTTTTAGGTACAATGCACAAACGGCCGAAAACAATTTCTACCAAAAAGTTTTAGAAGGCTTATCAGATGAAGACGCCAATAAAATGGCTCAGGAGGAGTTTGATTCCTTTGTAGAGAAACTTCGTTCAGAAGGGATAAATGTTTACGTATTTCAAGACTCATCAGAACCGGATACACCCGACTCAGTATTTCCAAACAACTGGGTTTCTTTTCACGATGATGGAAAGATTGTTATGTACCCTATATATGCTGAGAATAGGAGGCTAGAAAGGAGGGAGGAGATTTTTGAAATTTTAGCCGATGACTTTGGATTTAAAGTGGAAGAGATTCAAGATCTGACACATTTTGAAGATGAAGGGCTCTTTCTTGAAGGTACAGGATCTATGATACTAGACCGAGAGAATAAAATTGCCTACGCTGCAATAAGTGACCGAACAGATTTCCATGTTCTTGAAACGTTTTGTGATCATTTAGATTACGAAGCGATAGCTTTTACAGCAAACCAGACCGTTAATGGAAGACGGCTACCCATTTATCACACGAACGTTATGATGTGCTTGGGTACTAAATTCTCCGTTATATGTATGAACTCCATTGACGACCCGCAAGATCGTAAAGTTGTAAAGAATGCATTGAAGGAGTCTGGAAAGAAAATTATTGAAATAACTGAAGACCAAAACGGGCATTTTGCCGGTAACATGCTAAGTGTTGCCAATGAAAAAGGCGATGAGTACTGCGTCATGAGCTCAGCGGCTCACAAATCTCTTAGAACAGATCAGATTGAAGCCATAGAAAAACACGCAAAGATTATTCACAGCTCATTAGATACGATAGAAGCGCTTGGCGGTGGAAGTGCAAGGTGTATGATGGCTGAAATTTTTCTTCCCAAACAAATTTAGATGATGATCCACCCTCAGAAAGTTATTCAAGAAGCAGTTCACGAGACCATAAAAGAACTTTTTGATCAAGAAGCAACTGATTCACAGATTCAAATTCAGCCCACACGCAAAGAGTTTGAAGGCGAATTTACCGTAGTCGTTTTTCCACTTCTCAAAATATCGAAGAACGCACCTGAAAAAACAGGTCAATTAATAGGAGAAAAACTCAAAGATCAACTACCCATCGATGATTTTTCGGTAGTCAAGGGATTTCTAAATCTCAAAATGAAAACCAGTTTCTGGGTAGACCATTTAAAATTGACTTATGATGCCGATAGCTACGGTTTTAGTCCGCCGAATTCGAAACCACTGGTCATGGTTGAATATTCTTCGCCCAATACAAATAAGCCTTTGCATTTGGGTCATTTGCGAAATATTTTTCTTGGACATTCGGTTTCAGAAATTCTGAAGGCCTATGGTCATGAAGTAAAACGAGTCCAAATAATTAATGATAGAGGTATTCACATATGTAAATCTATGGTGGCCTATCAGCGATTTGGTCAAGGCGAAACACCAGAATCTTCAGGTCTAAAAGGAGATCACCTGATAGGAAAATATTATGTGCTATTTAATCAAGAGCTTAAAAAACAGGTCAACCAGATGGTGGAGAAAGGCTCAAGTGCAGATGATGCGGAAGCACAAGCTCCGCTGATGCAGGAAGCGCGCGAAACCTTGAAGAGATGGGAGAATCGAGATTCGGAAGTATACGCCTTATGGGAAAAACTGAATGGTTGGGTATACAAGGGTTTTGATCAAACTTACAAGACCATGGGTGTACACTTTGATAAGCTTTATTTCGAGAGTGATACCTGGTCTATTGGAAAGGAAAAAGCCATAAAGGCTTTAGATGATGGAGTGTTCTTTAAGAAAGACGACGGATCTGTATGGGTTGATTTAAGCGAAGACGGTTTAGACGAAAAGTTAATCCTACGCAAGGACGGTACTGCAGTGTACATGACTCAGGATATTGGAACGGCAATAATCCGTTACGAAGAATTTCCTGAATTGAGCAAAATGGTTTACACTGTTGGGAATGAACAGGAATATCATTTCAAAGTACTCTTTCTTATTCTCGAAAAGCTTGGTTACGAATGGGCTAAAGATTGTCACCATTTATCGTACGGAATGGTTGAGTTACCTGAAGGGAAAATGAAGAGCAGGGAAGGAACAGTAGTCGATGCGGATGATCTTATGAATGAGATGGTAGCAAACGCCGAGAGTATCACTACTGAACTGGGAAAATTGGATGGCCTTGAATCTTCTGAAAAAGAAGAACTCTATACTGAAATAGGTCTTGGTGCATTGAAATATTTTCTATTGAGAGTAGACCCTCGAAAGAATATGCTTTTTGATCCAAAGGAGAGTATTGATTTCAATGGTCATACGGGCCCTTTCATTCAGTACGCGCATGCAAGAATTCAATCGCTGCTCAGAAATGCAGAGAATGTTGTTTTAGATGCCCATCCGCATCATGACCTGTCAGCTTATGAGCGAAATCTTCATATGAAGATTTTAGATTTTCCCGAAGTTATTCAACACTCTGCTGAAGAATACAATCCGGCACTTTTGGCTAACTACCTTTACGAATTAGCCAAAGAATTTGGATCTTTTTATCAGAATGTTCCGGTTTTAAAGGCCGATACACAATCTCAAAAAGATTACAGGATTTTATTGTCTGCCCAAGTTGGTAGAATAATCAAGTCAGGAATGGGATTATTAGGTATCCAGGTTCCTGACCGCATGTAGTTTAAGGATCTTTTCTTTAATTTTTACCTTTGCACGCCTAAAGTGCAGAACGAATTATGTTTGATAATCTTACAGATAAAATAGACCGGGCCTTTAAAGTCCTCAAGGGACAAGGCCAAATCACTGAAATAAACGTTGCTGAGACCTTAAAAGAAGTCAGACGAGCTCTGCTAGATGCAGATGTCAACTTCAAAATAGCCAAGGACTTTACGAATGAAGTGAAGGAAAAGGCTCTAGGACAGCAAGTCTTAACCGCTGTTAAGCCGGGAGAACTTCTGGTAAAGCTCACCCATGAAGGACTTGTAGATCTGATGGGTGGAGAAGAAGAAGGTATTGATATCCAGGGAAATCCGGGCGTCGTTCTAATGTCTGGGCTTCAGGGTTCGGGTAAAACAACTTTTTCAGGGAAGCTCGCCAATTACTTGAAGAAAAAGAAAGGCAAGACCCCTCTGCTTGTAGCTTGTGATGTATACAGACCTGCTGCGATTGACCAGTTGCATGTTGTAGGTGAGCAAATTGGGGTAGAAGTATTCTCAAATAAAGAAGAAAAAGATCCGGTAAAAATTGCTTCAGAAGCTATTGAGCATGCTAAAAGTAATGGGTTTAACGTAGTAATTGTCGATACTGCTGGGCGTCTCGCAATTGATGAGCAAATGATGACCGAGATTTCAGCGGTTAAATCTGCCATTGAGCCAACGGAAACGTTATTTGTGGTTGATGCTATGACAGGGCAGGATGCCGTGAATACAGCGAAGACATTTAATGAAAGACTTGACTTTGATGGAGTAGTTCTCACAAAGCTGGATGGTGATACCCGAGGTGGTGCCGCTATTTCGATAAAATCAGTGGTAAACAAACCCATTAAGTTCATCGGTACGGGTGAAAAAATGGAAGCTATAGATGTTTTCTACCCCAAGCGGATGGCAGATCGGATCCTGGGAATGGGAGACGTAGTATCCCTAGTAGAGAAGGCTCAAGAGCAATTTGATGAAGAGAAGGCGCGGAAACTTCAAAAGAAAATAGCTAAAAATGAATTCAACTTTGACGATTTCCTAGATCAGATTCAGCAAATAAAAAAGATGGGAAACATGAAAGACTTAATGTCCATGATTCCCGGAATGGGCAAAGCTGTAAGGAATTTGGATATTGATGATGATGCTTTTAAAGGAATAGAAGCCATCATTCACTCTATGACCCCTGAAGAGCGCGCCGATCATAAAATTTTAAATGGATCAAGGAGAAAGCGCATTGCAAGAGGCAGTGGTTCTTCTATTCAGGATGTCAACAAGCTTGTAAAACAGTTTGAGGAAACGCGCAAAATGATGCAGATGATGTCCAATAAAAAGAACATGGCCAACATGATGCGCCAAATGGGTGGGATGAAAGGAATGCCGAAGATGTAAAATATGATTAAGGAAGCTACTGTGATTAGCGGTAAAGATACCGCATCTGAGATAAGAAAGGAAATTGCCAAAGCGGTAAAAGAAATTAAAGATAATGGTAAGAAAGCACCACATCTGGCTGCAGTTTTGGTGGGAAGTGATGGAGGAAGTGAGACCTATGTGAATTACAAAGTAAAAGACTGCAAAGAAGTTGGCTTTGAAAGCACCTTAATAAGAAAGCCTGATACAATTTCTGAAGAAGAGCTCTTAGGCCTTGTACAAGATCTGAATCACAATCCGGATATAGATGGTTTCATTGTTCAGCTCCCGCTTCCCGCTCACATAAGCGAGCAAAAAATTATCCGGGCCATTGACCCTGCGAAAGATGTAGATGGATTTCACCCCATAAATGTCGGGAATATGGTTCTCGGTATGGATGGTTTCGTTTCAGCCACACCATCGGGCATAATAGAATTAATGAAACGAAATAATATCTCAACAGAAGGAAAACACTGTGTGGTACTGGGCAGAAGCAATATTGTAGGAACCCCAATGAGCATCCTTCTATCTAGAAATAATGAAATGGGTAACGCTACCGTTACCCTCTGTCACAGCCGAACTAAAGACCTTAAAGAGATTTGCCGTCAGGCAGACATTTTAATAGCCGCCTTGGGCAAACCAGGTTTTGTGAGTTCAGATATGGTAAAAGAAGGGGCTGTGGTTATAGATGTAGGGACCACCCGTGTTCCTGATACATCTAAAAAATCTGGTTTCGCCTTAAAAGGAGATGTTGATTATGAAGATGTTAGTCAAAAAGCATCTGCAATAACCCCTGTTCCGGGTGGAGTAGGCCCCATGACTCGAGTGGCACTCCTTTTGAATACTTTAAAGTCAAACAGCCTGAAATAGGCAACCTTATTGAATCTCCTTCGTATAAATTATAATTAATTCGGCTTATAAAAATTGCTATTGGACGACGATTTTCTTAAGTTGATGTATTAATTATATGTTAATTCCCCTATGCGACCTATACCACAGATGCGACTTAGTTTGCTTTTTGCACTCGTACTACTTACTGGAGCACAGCTTCTTGGTCAGACGGGTCCTTTCGGTATTGGCAACAGTGACGGAAGTCAGGCTCCTGCCGGATATGACCAACCGAGATTGCTTTTATGGCTCGATGGTGAAAGCGCCGTGCGCAGTTCGGGCTTTGTAACTCAGTGGACGGATAAAAGTGGCAACGATCATCACTTTTTACCACCTACTTCTTCCAACAGACCTACATGGCAGGCAACAGCTGGGCCTGCAGGAACATCATGTGTTTCTTTTGATGGGGTTGACGATAGGTTGGTATGTAACAATATGGAAATGACCGGTAACGGCTTTTCTATTTTCTATGTTTTTCAGACCTCAGATAACTTTTTTGGATTCTACAGCTATGGAACATCCTCAGACCCAGATACAGTCCTGATATATAATGACAGCGGAATAAAGCAAAGAATGGGCTCATCAGAGCGAAATTCGCAAGTAGGAAATGAAAGTTCAGGAAATTGGGAGTACTTCGGCATGTGGTGGAACAGAGATGATAACCGTCTCTGGGAATACGAAGAAGATGGAACACATGAAGCAAGCAACTCATTCGCAAACTCTTTTCTTTACAATCAGAATGGAACAGGAGTTATAGGTGACATTCCCCTTCCTGGTGGTGGTTATGAGACAGATGGAGCCTTTAGCGGACAAATTGCAGAAGTAATCATATGGGAAGGTCACTTAACCCGACCTATTGCCCGTATGATGAGAACCTATCTATGGACGAAATATGGTCAGAATTCTAATAATCTTTTTAGAGAAGGAAATTCAGGATGGGATAAATTTCAAGGCTATGCCTCTGGTTCTGGCGGAGAGCATTATGAGCCAATTGCTGTTGGGAGAGATAACGGTGGAAACCCAGGAGAGCATTGCGAATCCAGATTGAATGGATTGGTTTTACGAGTAGATCCTTCCAATTGGACACAAGGAAGGACTTACTTATGCGCTGCAAGTCCCGAACCCGGAGATGGTAATAGTATCGTTACGACAAATGTTCCTGCTGGTGTGGAAGCGAGATGGAGCAGAACATGGGAAATCGCTGCTGCGAACGATGGAAGTTCACAACAATACAGAATAGGATTTGACTTTGGAGAAGGAATTGACGGTGATAATCCACAAGTTGTAGATAATTATGTATTGCTCCGTAAGACAGGAACGGGTGGAAGCTTTTCTGAATTTCCCGAATCCAATATCATTGAGAAAGCGATCGTGGGTGATGAAGTAGTATTCACCATTACAAAAAGTAATATCAGAACAGCCAATAGATATTATACTCTCGGAACTAAGAACCAGGCTGTAAGCTCTCTTGACGGTTCTACTTTACAAACCTGGTACGCTTATCAATCAGGTAACTGGAGTGATCCTGCTACCTGGACTTTAGATGGTAGCGCAGCACCTGCGTATGTTAACCCTGGATCAGATATTCCTTCACCTAATGACAATATTATGATTGGCTCTGGTAGGACGGTCACTTTAGATATTGATGGAATTAATCAAGGTGCACTTCAACTTTTGGGAACTCTTGATGTAGGAACGAGACAGG
>Ga0207419_1001486_pt1 | contig 17432 bp, 18 predicted proteins | sample ElkSloMetagenome_4_FD_184723 | JGI IMG/M metagenome (GOLD analysis project Ga0207419, IMG submission 184723) | Hot spring microbial communities from Elkhorn Slough, Monterey Bay, USA - MD2A (version 2) | ecosystem: Environmental > Aquatic > Marine > Intertidal zone > Estuary: Microbial mat ...
TCGGGGCAGGCTATTTTCTAAAACGGGGTTAACCCTAAGTAAAGCGCTTGTTCGCTTGCTCCAACCGCTCAACTTAGGTAGAAATAACCACGAATGCAAGAATAGCACTACGTGCTTTATTTTTTTTATCGTTCTACTACCATTTGTGTGGAGAAATTAAGATATTTAGTCCCCATTCCATTTATTATCAGTAATTTATAATAAGTCATGTTCTTTATCGCAGAAATAGAGCCAAATTATCATTATATTAGATAGTTGCAGGGTTATTTATTAGATTTTTCCACGAAATTGGTAGTAGTACCTTTTTGGTACTACTGCAATTTTCGTGGGAAACTTATAAAATTATAGATTAGATACGACTATGTCTAATGGCTAAAAGCGGGAAGCTGAGAGCAGAAAGATTTACACCTTCTGGCTTTTAGCTTTTAGCTTTCAGCCTTCAGCTGAAAGAGTAATTTCAACCTGGATTCATGTTTAAATTTTCCCACTAAATTCGTAGTAGAACCGTATAGAAATTAATTGTGTAAATAGCATAATCTTACAAGACCAATGGATCCACCCATTTCAAAGCATCGTTAAGGGAATTAAAATGCCTGTATTTCCAAGCAGTACTTTCTATTTGCTCTCCGTATTGATCAGCAAACCGGGAAAGGGAATCATTGTTTGAAATGACTGCGATCTTCATTTTCGGATTCCATTGCATGGCTTGTTTATCAAGAGTTGATAAGATGAGTGGAGGCTTTCCCTGCAAATCAAATGAAGTAATATCAGTAAAATCCCATAACTGAAAGTTTGCAATATCAAATCTGCTGTCACCAAAAAGTAACGAATTCGCTTCCTGAATGTCACTAAAACATATCTGACCAGTCATATGTATTATCACCCCTTTATCTTGCCATGATATTGTATAGGCCATAATGTAATCTTTACCAGTTTCAGAAGAGGAAAGATAAAATGAAGCTTGCGATGTGCAATGTTGAAAATAATTCCGTTAAAAGCATAGTGCCCAGGACAAGACTCGAACTTGCACGCTTTTGACGGCGCCAGCCCCTCAAGCTGGTGTGTCTACCAATTCCACCACCTGGGCATTTAAATATCAACCAAGAACTTTATGCAACGTCAAAAACTCCCCACAAAAAACAACAAACAATACGTGGTTTACATTTCCTGCAAAGGTAAATAAATATGATAAATTCTTATTCTTTTTCATGTTTTTTTTGGACAATTTTTCCCTGCCAATAAAAAGAATAATTAATCATCGTATTGCTTATTACTTTAGTCGCAAAGAATTGTCTCCTTTGTGTTTACAACACAAAGAAAGCCAGACCCGGTATAATCGGATGCTTTAATCTGAGTTTTTACTCGGTGTATCCCTTGGTACAAAATACAATATCAGCAAATTCAGACTGGATCAATGAGAAAACCTGTAACAATTGATCAAAATATGAAAAGAATAGCATTTCTGGATAAGAATGAATAAAATCTGCGTAAAAATAGGATGGTAATAGTATACATCGCTTCAGAACATTTATGCGAAACTATTGGGAGAGAGTATGCATTAAAAAGTACCCGGAACAGGGATCGAACCTGCACAGCCTAACGGCCACTGGTCCCTGAAACCAGCGCGTCTACCAATTCCGCCATCCGGGCAATTATTGGGTTTGCAAAAATATAAAAAATTGGTCAGAAATAAGAAAATATAACGGGAAAATTAAACCTAACTGCATCAAAAAATCCAACTATCCATAATGGTCAAACCAAGGAAAGAGTATCAAAAAAAGCTGCCCTACATGACAGCCTTTTAATTCTTTCTGTAATTCAGTTATTATTTCTTAGCCTTGTCTTCAAATTTTCGATTAAACTTTTTAACTTTCATCTCTTTCAGTGCTTTTCTGCTTCTGGCATTTTTCAACTGGGTTGGTTCAACATAATCCACCCATCCCGTAAAATAGTTCATGGCACCGGTTTGTAAAACTGGTGTTGCAATAAACCCAACATCCTCTTCGGCAAGGAAATAATTATGGTGTTCAATATGCAAGATATCAAGGTAATATTTCTGATTACCCAACCCCACAAAAATAACCTGGCCGAATTCATCGGTAATGCCCTCAGCTACCATATTGGTTTCATTATTCCAATCCTCCAAAGAAGGATAAAGAATTACGCTGGCATTTGGCACAGAATACTCATCAAAATATTCTAAAACAGAAACTTCTAACTGTGCATCAATATATACCTGGACGGGAAGATAAACTGTTTCAATGGGTGAATTATTCAAATATGGTGTAAGTGAAACCAGGTAACTACCAGGTTTTGTAAAAACATGGGTAGGCTCATTAAGATAATTCAATGCTGTTCCATCACCGAAATCCCAAACCACATAATCAAATGCATAATCTACTTCATACCAAAAGCTTACCACCTCGTTTGTATAAGGTTCGTTATAGGAGATAAAGGGTTTGATGGAGGGTAAAGGCTCTACAGTAACATAATGAAAAGCTATATCTGATTCATTTTTTTCATTCCATACGGTTAATGAAATCGTGTATTGCCCGGGAACCGCGTAGGCGTGATTTGGTGAAAATTTTATGCTGTAAGTGCCATCACCAAAATCCCATTCATGTCGAGTGGCATCCTCGCTTAAGTTAGTTAATTCAATGAATTCACCAGGATATAAAAATTCAGCTGAGGCTATAAAGTCAGCTCTTGGTCTGCTTTCGCATCCCGCCAAAATAAATATGGCGAATAAAAGAAGTATGGGTATATATTTTTTCATGTGTCCATTTTTTAATTTCAACTGTTTGCACTTTTGTGAATAATCAGAATGCTTCATTCAACTTATAAAAGAGTTTTGACAAATTTTATGCCATACAGTTAAAAAGTATCACGCCAAAATTACAATGATAATATGGTACATTAAAGAACCCGGCAATACTATTTTAGCACAGGACTTACAAATCCAGCCAAACGACTCCTCCAATAGGGCTCATTCCATGAATTTACAGTTATACCCTTGCTAGTATTTGCATGAATAAAAAATGTAGAGTCAATATAAATCCCAACATGGTTTATCCTTCCTCCATAAATTCTAAAAAAAACCAGGTCTCCGGGCTCAAGCTCGGTAGAGTCAATTTTCATTCCCTGGGAAAATTGCTGTGCGGAAGAGCGGGGTAAAAAAATATTATGCTGTCGATATACAGTTTGTGTATAAGCTGAACAATCCAGCGGGTAAGGATTTGATTGCTCCCGGATTTGGAATGCCGTATTAATTATCGAAGTCTTGTTGTTGGTGCTCATTTCATTAGGGCGCCCGGAAAAGATGACAACAATGAAGAGCAACGAGATAAAAGCGAACGGAAAAAAAATGTATACAATAAATCTGTTATAGAAAATAAGGAGTTTATGCATCAAAGATGGTTTACTGCTTTTATGCTAAGAAAACATCTTTCGCTTAATCTTATTATATGATATGATAAATATTTTGCAATTTACCCGATGTTTGCAATTTTGATCAGCTCATCAAATTTTAAAATTTTAAAATGTTTGCCTGTAACCTCAATTACTTTATCTTTACGTAAATCAGTAATTACTTTAATTACATTTTCTCTTGAAACGCCAACCAATTGAGCTAGTTCATCCCGGCGCAGTGTAATATTGAACGTTTGAGATTTATAAGTATTTTGAGATAAATTTACAAGGATTTGAGCAAATCTGGCATGCATATTTTTCTTAAAAAATTTAAGCGATCTGTTTTTGTAAAAACTTTTAAATGAATGATGTGCCACATAAAAAACTTCATGAGCGAAAGCTCCGTTTCTTTTGCAGGTTTCAACAAATACATCAGCCTGCAGCATCATGGCTTCACATCCGGATATAGCCCTTACATTAACAGGTGATTTTGTCTCGGCTACCAATAAGGATAACAGCAGTTGATCCTGCGCGGAGATAATGGCCAAAAGCTCATGCTGATTGGCTTCATCATGCCATATTTTTGCATATCCCTCAATAAGAAAAATAATATACTCTATCTTTTCATCCTGTTTTATAATATTCTCATGAATTTTATAATTTATAAACAAGCTGTTTCTTTTAAGGATATCTATATCCTCATCAGTAAGACTGGGAAATATCTCAAACAATAAATTTTGCTTCTTTAGAACACGTTTACTATTGCGCACAATGAATGAAATATCTGATTAATTTAGTGTTGAATTAATGTTAATACCACTCTAGGAGGCGATATAAATGTACAATTTATTTTCACATTAACCTTAAAGGGTAATATTTAATACACTTATACTGACGAGAAATAATCTAACAATAAACTTGTGCTAAACCACTACAGCAATTTTAGTGGAAAGATAAAAATAAGAATTTACAAGACGATTAGTGATCATATTAGTAGCAATGTCAATAAGCAGTGGCAGTGTGTTCATGAATATTATAACCGCAACTGCTTGCTACAACTTTATTTTCAGTTTAATTTTCATTATTGAATTTATAGTTTTCCACGAAATTGGTAGAAGAACCAATAAACTAAATTTTTTGACTAACCTGGATAATATTAATATCATATTCCAAAATAGTTATACAGTATTCACCAAATTCTTTAATATCTTCATCCTCTTCATCATAAAACCAGTTTATGGTAACATTGAACCGGCGCCTACTTAATTCCACAAGCTCACGCATTACAATAAGGATGGAACGTGATGATCCACTGTTAAAATATTCAAGATGAAAATCGGCTACTGTTTTTTCAGCCGGCGACAGGCAGTATTCAAAAATCCATAAGTAAACACTATCATATAACCGTGAAGGGTCTTCCGGAATTGACCTTCCGGTCATCTTTAAATATCCGTTTGTTCTAAAATCCACCTCCGGTGTGGCTTTACCCGGTGCTATATATAAATTCTCCATAATACTCTTTCAACACATAAAATTAAACTTACCTGTAATAATAATACGTTGATTTAATAAAAAAGTTAATCAACATTGCATAAAAATTAACCTTCCAAATATCAACAGCAGGTATGCATTTGTAATTTAAAGAGTTGTGTCAATAAATTCATTTTCGAGTGTCTTTTTCAAGCCATCCAGGCCGATATCATTCTGTAGTTGGCCATTTTCTGCAACGGATATTTTGCCTGTTTCTTCAGAAACAATAATTACAATGCTATCATTTTCTTCTGCCATACCGAGAGCGGCACGATGCCTCATACCCAGATGCGGCGCCAAACTCATACTCTCAGAAACAGGTAATATACAACGTGCAGCAAGTATTTTTTCATTTTGAATTATAACAGCACCATCATGTAACGGACTATTTTTAAAAAATATACTTTCAAGTAACCTGTTAGAAGTTTTGGCATTTATAATATCCCCGGTTTCGGCATAGATTTGCAATCCACTTTTGCGGGCAATTACAATTAAAGCTCCTGTTTTAGTTTTTGACATATTAGTACAGGCTTTCTGTAAGGCTTTTACATTTACTGCTGATTTAACTTTAGTCCCAATTGAAAGAATATTGTTCAGAGTCCATTTACGTGTTAAATATCGGGTACCTATGAGGAGTAAGAACCTTCTGATCTCCTGTTGAAAAACAATGATCAAAGCTATGGCTCCCACGCCGATTACCTGCCCTAAAATAGAGCTTACCAATTGCATGTTTAGCGCTTTTACCAGTAGCCAAAACAGATAGATGGAAAAAATGGCCACGAATATATTTATGGCCACAGTTCCTCGAATAAGCATATAAATCTGATAAAACAGGAAAGCAACCAGTAAGATATCAATTACATCAAGAATACGAATGGAAATAAAAAGCTGAGTCATCTGGTTGTTATTTTTTCTTAATGACAAAAATAAGCATAACAAAAGATTATATTGTGAAAACTTATATTATTTCCGAAATAATAACCTGATTTATTCATCGCTTTTGGGGGCAAAACGCTTATGGATAGTAATTATTAAAAAGAGATTCACCATTTGAGCAGTTTTAAATTAATTGGGCTTGCTGAAAAGCTCACTTTTGACCCTAAATCAGTAAATTACAAACAATAAAAGTGTTAATAGTGCAAACCTTTATTAATTATTCTGTGAATCTTCATGCACTTGTTCAGCAGGCCTTAAATAGCCTGTTGAGCGCAGACAAATAAAATAAAAAGCTCCGGGAAACCTATAACCCGGAGCCTTTAAACTAAACCCTAAACTAAAACCTAAATTAAACCTAAACTAAACCTAATGTAATTACTATTTATTAAATCAAAACCTATTCTAATTCATATGAGAGGTTATACGGAATTCTTCAAAACCAAAACAATCTGTATCTACTGACCTGATAATATCTTTTCTGGCTCCCTGATAATCATCAAAATTCAATTTTAATAAAGCCCGGTTAAAATATGCTTTGCCAAACTGAGGATTGATCCGAAGTGCCAGTGAGAAATTTTCCAATGCCTCATCATACCTCTTCAGTGCGCAATTTACCAAACCCAGATGATTAAGAAATTCAACATTACGATTGTCTATTCTTAGGGCTAAAACAAAATCTCTCAGTGCTTCCGCATAATTTAACGTATTCATGTGTACCACTCCCCTTCTATCATATGCATCTTTATTCCGGGAATTGAACTTTATAGCTTTGTTATAAAAATTAATTGCCTTTTGTGTGTTTTGTTGTAACTCTGCTTTCCTCCCCCTTAAATAGCATTCATGTGAAATACTTTTTTTTACAGAAATACTACTTTTTTCATTCTCCTCATGTTTTTTGACACCTATATTTAATTCATTTAAAGAAATACCTATGTTTACAGAAAGTACTATTTTTCTCATTTTTCCAGAGCTGGTATTTTCTATGAATGAATAATTATTTTGCATAGGTAAAAGTCTTTGTACAAATATACGGTCCTATGTGTTTTAATGTTTAAAATAAGGCATGATTTAAGTTATAGAGAATGATGAGATTGGTTACTATTCAAAGATGAGGAAGATCATCTGAACAAAGATATTAAGCTAATTATGGGGTGTTTACAACTAAAATGTCATCCTATATGCTGAAGCTTTGTAAGAAGTTCCAGTCTGTTAATTATAATTTCCCTGGCATTAACTGTAACCAGACCGTCGTTTTTAAATTCTGTAAGTAAGCGAATAGCATTCTCCTTTGACATCCCGGTAAACTCCGCAATATCGCTTCTTGAGAGATATGAGAAAACGTTTTGCTTTGCAAAACGCTCCTGTGAAAGATATAAAATAGCATCAGCAAGTCTGCCATGCATTTGTTTTGTACCCAAATTGGAAATTTTTCTATAAAGAAAATTATTATGCTCTGTAAACCAGGAAAAAACAACTTCGCTAAACTTACTGTTTTTGCTCATGATTAATTTAAATACCTCATGGTCTATGGATAAAACTTTACATTCTGTTAACGCTAAAGCACTATAAGCATAGACTTGTTTGTTAAATGCATCGCCCAGCCCAACAAAATCAACGGGTACATTTATATCAAGAATTATATTTTTCCCATTTGTCCCTTCTATATATGATTTCAAAATCCCTTCCTGTAAAAACAAAATATTCGTTAAATATGTCTTTTGTTTAAAAATAGTTTCACCCTTCCTGTATTTAATCAGGTGGATATTATCCATAAGGATGTCTGATTCCTCCTCTGTAATTAATGAAAAAAAGCAATCATTTTTACATATGTTACAGATTGCATGTGAAATACCATTACAGATTGTTTTTACCTCCGCCATAGCAATAGTTTATTCAATTAACTGAAAAATATCATCATTTTGAAATAAATATGTCATCGTATTATAAGAGATTAAAAGCAAACTTTCACAAAAGGATGATTACTTTTAGAGCAGTGTTTTTACATAAAAAAAAGAATTTATCATAGTGTTTTATTGACATCAAAAAGCATATACGTAAACATATCTGAGTATGTTTGGATTATTGACTGGTTTATTTTCTATTATCATCCTGTATGACCCTCGATTAATCAAAAATATAGTGAAGAATTGAACAAATGAATTAAAAATAACATTATAATAAGATCATAAATAAATAAAAGAATGAGTAATCAGAAGAAAGTTTTAATTGTTGATGATTCATCAACCAACAATTTGTTGTTTACATCTATACTTCAAGAGAACAATTATAAAGCCTTTACTGCATCAAGTGCCTTGGAAGGAATTGAACTGGCAAGAAAAGAAAGTCCGGATTTAATACTTCTGGATATTATGATGCCTGGCAAAGACGGATTTCATCTTCTGGAAGAAATCAAACAAAATGATCAGAATACAGATGTTAAAATATTAATGATTAGTGCAAAAAACGATGTGGCCTCCATAAAAAAAGCGCACGAAATGGGCGCAGCTGACTATATGGTAAAACCGATTAGAATAAAAGAATTACTGGAAAAAGTAAATAAGCTTATATGATTATGAACTTTTCATGAATGATTAATTTACAGACAAGAAAACAATTCATCTTTCCAATCTTGTTTAAGAAGTGTCGCTTCTTTTAAAGAAATGTAATTATCTAATTTTTGACACACCAATGAGGCACACTGAATTCCAGCTTCAACTGCCCCTGCCCATTCCTTGTTTGTAAATGAGGCTATATTTCTATTGTTTTTTAAAAGTTTAAGCATCTGAAATAAAAACCCGGCGGAAAAGCTATCCCCCGCTCCTACTGTTGACAAAACCTGAAGCTTTTTTGCAGAAAAACACATTACCTGGTCTTTAAAAAGGATTGTAGCTCCCTTTTCAGCTGCCGTATATATGAGAATGGTAACATTTTCCGGCATTCGGCCCCAAACCTGTTCAGCAGTTTTCAACCCAAAAAGCAGCTCAAAGTCTTCATCAGAGCCCTTTACAATATTGGCATAACGAAAATTTTCATCAATAAGTAATTTTATTTTAGGTAAGCTATCTTTATGAGGAGCCCTGAAATTAGGGTCATAAACAAGGATTGCATTTGCCTTTGATGCTTTCTCCAGGAGTGTTGCATATTGTTTTCTAATGGCGGGATCGAATGAATATATGGAGCCAAAGTGCAATACATCATTTTCTTTAAACTCCGGCCAATTTATTGCCAGTCTTTTCTTTGGAAGTATTTTGTAAAAGTCGTAAATGGCATCGTTGTGTTCATTCAAAAAAGCAAGGGCAAGGGTTGTTTTCCCATTGTTATATCGATAGGTAAATTCCGTTGAAACATTATTCGCAGTAAGAAACTCTTCGATAAAGACCCCTGTTTTATCTGTACTGAATTCCCCCATAAAGTGAGCTGGTATTCCTAAACGTCCCAGCGAGATGCAGGTATTCAGCATGGCCCCACCGGCTTTCATAGACAATGGTTTTCCTGATTTCACCAACAGATCCACAACGGTTTCACCTATTGCATAATAATCCGGAATACTCATAAGCTTAGTCCTACCTTTAAATTAGCTTTTGGCAAATCAAATTTAAAGAAGAAAATAATCTTTTGTTTTAGTATTAAAATCAAAAGCGATGGTATCATGTACGGCAATAAATTCAAGTGTTTTATGTCCTTGAGGGGTTCCTTTTTGCAACCAAACAGGCAAATTTTCGTTATCAGCGATTCCAAGTTCTTCTTTCTTCCTGGCGATAAGCGTATCGAATTTTTCATCGGCATTCTCAGCATTTTTGCCCAGTCTCTCACGTGCTTTAACCGACATGGCAATACCACTTAAGTTGGAAGCAATTGCCTGGCCGATTAAATCCATCTTTGCCAATTGGGCTATTCTTTCCCGATATTGATTTGCTTCTTCTTCTGTAAATAAAACAAAGGTTATTTCGGCATAGTGTATCAGGCTAACAATAACAAGATCTCTGAAATCTGGAATGGTATCGGAGAAAACCAGCTCACGAATACGTATCTTCACTTCCTTCACCTGACTGTTTCTCAAAATAGGATACTTTTTTGAGGTAAAGAGTAATAAAACCCTTTCATTCTCTACCTTTATCATTCCTTTATCCACTAATCCACTGATGATAGATGTTTTCACTTCACCCATTTCATCAAGTATCCGGTGTATCCAAAAAGAAATGGGCTTTTTCTGGCCTATGTTATGGATGTCTTTGACATACTTGTTTAACAATGGATGGTTGGTGCTTATATTTTTGTCAGGAATTATGTAATCAAAATCGGTATCAATACAATTCTGTAAAGCCAGCTCCATTAAAATTGCGCCTGCAAGTACTACATCAAATTCTTTTAAATCGAGCTGCTGCCCTTCACTGTCAATGGATAACAAAAATACTTCCTCGGGGACTGTAATTGATAGTTTCAAAACATGGGTGTTTTAATTATGTATATTTTAACCTGACTAATTGGAACTTTCAACAGATTTTAACGCAATATCCACATCAGGATAAATTTCAAAAAACTTATTAAATCCGGATATTTCAAAAACTTCCATAATATTTTCATTAAGTGCTGCCAGGGCAAAACGACCATTTTTTGCGGAAACAGCTTTCAGTGCTTTTAGCAAAACACGTAGTCCGGAACTGCTCACGTAATCCAGGGAACCCAGATCAGCAACAAATAAAAGCTTTCCCTGCTCAATTTCATTGAAAATCTGTTCTTCCATCTTCTCATAGTTTTTGGTATCCAGCCTACCTTTAAGTCTGAGCAATTCCACGCCATTTATATGTTCCCGGGTCATGTTCATAGTATTCTATTTATACGTAACAATGCTTTTTTTTAACAGTAGAATTAAACCTGCTTTTTTAAAATTAATATATTTTTATCTTCTTCCCTTTCATAACCCATATCATCCACAAGATTTTTCACCAAATGTAACCCAATACCACCGGGCTCTATATTATCCAGCGACTTACACTCAAAAGCAGGGGTTGATACTTCCAGGGGATTAAAGGCCATTGCATCATCCACCACTTTTATAGTAAGTACGTTTTTTTCTGTTGTAAAGGTAATAAAAATTTGATGCTCATTTTTATCTCTGTAACCATAAAGTACGATATTGGTAAAAACCTCCTCAAGAATAAGATTGATATGAAATGTCAGACTTTTTGGCAAATGCCAGTTCCTCCTTAATAGTTGCACAGCCTTCACTATCTGTGGCAATTCATCGATATTATTTTTAAAGCTTATTACTTTTCTTTTCATTTGAAAGATCTATCGTTTATTGTATCGCAATGCCACCAGGGTAATGTCATCAAATTGAGCAGTACCCCCCGTAAACTGATCTACATCAGAAAAAACGATTTCGGTAATGTTTTTTACTGGCTGATCAATATTATTCTCCAGGGCTCTTTCCAGATTCTCTCTTCCATAAGCGTCTTCATCATCGTTCAGGGCTTCTATAAGACCATCTGTGTACATAAAAATGGTTTCACCCCGGTTGAGCGGTATTTCTGCAGTATTATAATTTACATTTTCCATCGCTCCCAGGGCAGCATTTCCGGTTGAAGTTAAACGGGTAACACCGCCGCATGTGGGCACAAGGTATGGAAGTTCATGCCCGGCACTGCAATATGCCAGGTTACCGTTTTTTATATTTAAAATGCCATAAAACAGCGTGATAAACATAGAATCCTTACCAGCATCGAGGATTTGACGGTTTGATTCTTCCATACATTTACCCGGATTCAGTCCACGCATGGCATTGCTACGGATAATGGACCGACTCATGGCCATAAAAAGTGCAGCCGGCACCCCTTTACCTGAAATATCACCGATGAAAAATCCAAGATGGTTATCATCAATAAAAAAATAATCAAATAAATCGCCTCCTACATTCAGAGCGGGCTTCATGGCACCAAATATATCTACATCAGAAACACCAGGAAACGGGGGGTATTTATCCGGAAGAAGAGAGAATTGTAACTTACGCGCCAAATCAAGCTCCTGCTGTATTTCCATGAGCTGTTTTCTATCACTAATTGACTTCTTGGATATCTCTGTTTGTCTTATCGTTTTTTCAATTGTTAACTCCAGATCATCAAGATCAATAGGTTTGGTGATAAAGTCAAAAGCACCCCGGTTCATTGCAGTACGAATGTTTTCCATATCACTATATGCAGAAACCACTAATGTTTTGAGGCTGGGTCGGTTCATTACATTTATTTTCTCTAAAAGCTCCAAACCATCAATACCCGGCATGTTGATATCTGTTAAAACAATATCTATGGTTTTATCAGAATATAACTTTTCAAGTGCCTCCAGTCCGCTTGAGGCAAATAGAATTTCGTACTGACGGGCCCGGATTTTTTTCCTGAAGTGCTGCTTCAAAAGCAACTCCAAGTCCGGCTCATCATCAACACTGAGAATTTTAATGGGCATGGTAAAATAAATATATAATATGCGAAATTAATTTAAATTTTTGGGAATTGTGATGATAAACTCTGTAAACTCATCCTTTTTTGATTTAACCTCGATATTGCCTTTATGCACCTTTGAAATAATCTCATAACTGGTGGAAAGACCCAGCCCGGTACCCTCGCCACTAGGTTTTGTAGTAAAAAAAGGATTAAAAATCCGGTTCCGAATAGTTGGTGACAGTCCTGTTCCATTATCATGCACCTTAATCACAAGGTTTTTACCTTTATCTTCAGTTTTTAAAGTGATCACCGGATCATAATCTGGAATACGTTTTCTTTGCTTCTCCCTGATAGCATAACAGCTGTTTGTTACCAGGTTAAGGATTACCCTGCCAATATCATGCGGAACAACATTAACATTACCAATTTTTTTGTCAAGATTTTTCACAATTGACAAAGCAAAATCTTTATTTTTTGTTTTCTCGCCATGGTAGGCCAGACTGGTGTATTCAGAAACAAGGGTATTCAAATCTGTACGCTCAAACTCCCCTGCATCTCTTGACTGCTGAAGCATTCCCTTTATTATTCGGTCTGCCCTTTTGCCATGTGTATTTATTTTCTCTACATTTTCATGAATAAGCCTTGTAATATCATCAAGGTTTGTATATGCTTCCTCATTGATTTCCTGCTTAATATCGCTAACAGCACCTGATAATTCTGTTGTAAGTTCACCGGTAAGTCGCGAAAAATTATTCACAAAGTTTAAAGGGTTTTGTATCTCATGGGTTATACCTGTAATTAACTGACCTACTGTAGCCAGCTTTTCCTGTAAAATAAGCTGTTGCTGGCTTGTTTTAATCTGTTCATTTTTTGTTTTTAATTGATGATTAATTCTTTCGAGTTGCCAGTTTTTCTGCTCAATTTGTTCCGCTTGTTTCAAAATTTCTTCTTTTTGACCATTTAATTCACGGTTTTTCTTCAAAATTTCACGCTGCTGCAAGGTAAGTTTCTTATGATCTTTTTGGATGCGACGTAATCCCCTGTTTGCCAAAAATGCAAAAATCAATACTGCCACAAATACCACTAAAAAAAACATGCGTATCTGATTAATCCTGCGCTGGGAGGCTTCCCGCTCAGCATCTAATTTTTCCTGTCGCAACCGTCTTATCTCCTTTTCTTTGTTAAAACTTGCCTGCATTTCAAGCCTTGTTATTTCCTCTACAAACTGCATAGGAGGCAGCGTATCTTGCATGGCATCATAAAAAATAAGATACATTTCAGCATCCTGTTCCTGTTCAAGATTATAATAAGCAGAGCTTAAACCCAGAGATGCACGCCTGATTAATGTAGGACTATAGGTTTCTCTTGCCTTGTCAAATCCTTCGTGCAAATATTCTGTTGCCCGCAGATAAAAGCCCAGTGAATCCATTTGCTGTCCGAGAGAGATATACAGGTCTGCAGTTTTGTAAAGAACTTCCAGATCATTAGCATGAGAAAGCAGGTAAGATTCCCGAAGTTTCACAGCCGTTAGCAGGTAATCCAGGGCTAGCATGCTACTGTCAACATGCCAGTATATCCACCCCAGCACCTCGTAACATTCAGAAACCACCAAAGGGTCTGTTTCCAGACTTACCACTGATAATCCATCTTGTAAACTTTCAAGCGCCTTGGAATACTCTCTTTGTTTTTGATAAGATGTGCCTCTGTAGGTATAATTACGGACTAATGCTGCAGAATCATTAATATTTTGGTAATAGTTAATATTAGCCCCAAATAATCTTGAAGCCAACATGTTCTTTTCCTGTTTTAAATACACAAGCCCGAGTTTCTCCCGGGACAGGGCAATGGTACTGGTCTCTGCCCTGCTGCCAGTTTCTACCGCCCTTTCAAAATACTCTGCAGCATCGTTAATGCTATCCATCTCAAGATATAATTCGCCTGAAAGCAGGAGCACTTCTGCATATAACTGCCAGTTCTCACCCCGGCTGTATACTGCAGCCCGGCCTAAATAATAAAGGGCTTTATCAATTTCATTCTCTCTTAAGTGGATTAATGCAAGTGCTTTACTTACGGGACCCAATACATTTTTGTTGCTCAGCCGCCTGCCATAACTCATGGCAGAATAAAAATGTTCAAAGGCAAGAATTTCATTGTTTTGCGACAGGTACAAATTCCCCAGGTTATAACTGGCCTGAGTGGCACCCAGGATCAAATTTTCTTTAAGAGAAATACTTAGCGCCCGTTGAGCAGCATTAAGGGCTTTGTTATAATCCTCAGGAGGATACAATGGAGATAATTGATTTAAAACCGAGACTTCCCTGGCATCATTCCTGTTTTTCGAAAGCTGATCTTCAAGTACCTTAATCTGTTCTGCTGCTGCAGTAGTTTTATCCTGTGCTAAAAGACTGGCAGAAATACTGAATAAGATAATAATCAGCTGGATATGTGAATGATATGCTATTTTTATAATTACATTCATCTTGTTGCAATTTTATCCAAAGTTAAAAAATAAGGATAAATACAACAGTTATTCAAGAAAAATCAGATTATCTATTGATTTAAACCTCTACCTGACCAGTTTTGAGATGCTTTTAAACTGATCAGTGCCTGCGTAGCGGCAAAGTTCAAATAAAATACTCTCTTTGGTGGTTATGATTGCTCCCTCTTTGGCCAGCCGCTGAATAGCCACTGTCTTATCATCTGGTTTACGGGAAGAAACACAATCCTGCACGATGATTGGCTGAAAGCTCCTGTCGAGCAAATCAATAGCGGTTTGTAAGATACAGACATGGGTTTCAATTCCTACCAAGATAACATTGTTGCATTCCATTGATTTTAATTCCTTAAAAAATGTGGGTTCATCACAACAACTGAAGCACATTTTCTCTACCGGCTCTATAGCAGGCATTATCTCTTTTACTGCTATAATAGTATCTCCCAATCCTTTAGAATATTGCTGGGTAAGCACAAGTGGCACTTCAAGCACCTGCAAACCCTTTATAAGGGTGCTTATAGATTGTTGAAGTTCCTCGTGCTGATCTATATGTGGAAATAATCTTTCCTGCACATCAACAATTACGGCTACTGTATCTTCTTTAAGAATTCGCATTTTTTAATTCGGTTTTGCCTGCCAGTCGGGATTTTTTCCCAAGGTAACCTCCATGATGGCGCCTTGCATAGTCCTGGTTAGAAAATTTAATTCTTTTCATCATCATAACCACCAGTATGTCTCCTATCACAGTCATTGTGGTAGTAGAAGTGGTTGGTGTGAGCCCTAATGCACATACTTCCGGAGGAGCGCCGGTAGAAAGCGATGCATCAGAAAGTTTAGCCAGAGGGCTTTTTACATTTCCGGTAATAACAATAAGTGGCAAACCCGGGTATAAATTTCCTGTTAGGTCAACCAACTCAATAATTTCTCTGGTTTTACCTGAGTTTGAAATAAATAACATAACATCATCGGGCTGAATAACTCCTAAATCTCCATGTTGGGCATCGGCAGGATGCAAAAAAACAGCAGGAGTGCCTGTAGAACTAAAAGTAGTAGCAATATTTATGGCAATTTGACCTGCTTTCCCCATACCACTGGCAATAAGCTTTCCACTTCGTTCATGCACATGATGATGAATAAGATCCAGCGCCTTCTCAAAATCTTTAGAAACAGGAATATTAGAAATGGCGAGGGCTTCTGCCTCCTTTAATTCATTAATTTGTTCAGCAATATTTTTCACTTAAATAAATTCATTTCTACCAGGTTTTGGTATGTGTAAAAAAAAGAAAATCTTATAAACAATTATATCTCACTCAATTGTATCCCCTTTTGTGAATTTAGAATATTACAGCTGCTGTGCAACAAATTTTTCCAGCTTTAAAATATCAGCGGTAAATTTTCTAATTCCTTCAGCTAATTTCTCAACTGCCATGGCATCTTCATTATGCATCCACCGGAACATCTTTTCATCCAGATGAATTTTTTCAATTTTCTCAGATTTTGCACTTTCGGGATTAAGCTTGCGTTCGAGGTGGTCTTCCGTATCCATTAATTTTTTGAGTAATGTAGGAGAAATCGTGAGTAAGTCACAACCAGCAAGTTCTGTTATTTCTTCTATATTTCTAAAACTTGCCCCCATTACCTCGGTTTTATAGCCGAACTTTTTATAATAGTTGTATATTTCTTTTACTGAAAGCACACCCGGATCCTGATTACCAGGGATATGCTCTACACCCTGCTCTTTTAAGTGCCAGTCGTAAATGCGGCCCACAAACGGAGAGATAAGCTGAACTTTTGCTTCAGCACATCCAATTGCCTGGGCTTTGCTGAAGAGTAAAGTAAGGTTACAATGGATATCTTCTTTTTCCAGTTCCTCCGCAGCCCTTATCCCTTCCCATGTACTGGCAAGTTTAATCAATATTTTTTCACGGCCTATGCCATCATCTTCATATAGTGCAATTAATTCTTTCGCTTTTTTTATACTTTTTTCAGTATCAAAGGATAATCTGGCATCAACTTCCGTAGAAACCCTACGAGGTACAATTTTAAGAATTTCCAGGCCAAAAACCACAGCCAGTTTATCCATGGCTTTCTCTACCTTTTCTCCTTCTGTGGTGCCCACAGACTTACCGTAATCTATTGCCCGGGATACCAAATGATTGTACCGCTGATCCTGCGAGGCGCTATAAAGTAATGATGGGTTGGTAGTGGCATCAACGGGCTTAAAAGTCTTAATAGACTCAAAATCTCCGGTATCCGCAACTACTTCGGTGTATTGTTTAAGCTGATTTAATAGATTCATAATTCAAAATAATGATTATTTTTGCTGATATAGATGACAAAGATAGTCATAAATGTTTTTTAATATTTCTTCTTTGATAGAATCTTTAAGAGATTAATTAGTACCCAAATTGAGCGATTACGCTCAATCGTTTAAGTAAAGATAAGCTTTTCACCTCACCTATTCGGTGAAAAGCAACTCCGTTTATCGGGGCAGGCTATATTCTAAAACGGGGTTAACCCTAAGTAAGGCGCTTGTTCGCTTGCTCCAACCTCCGGGTAGTGCAGATCGTTACCTCACTGCACCCCCACAGATCCGGACGAGCAGATTTCCCGCATCCGGTTCCTCT
>Ga0207419_1001487_pt1 | contig 17424 bp, 15 predicted proteins | sample ElkSloMetagenome_4_FD_184723 | JGI IMG/M metagenome (GOLD analysis project Ga0207419, IMG submission 184723) | Hot spring microbial communities from Elkhorn Slough, Monterey Bay, USA - MD2A (version 2) | ecosystem: Environmental > Aquatic > Marine > Intertidal zone > Estuary: Microbial mat ...
CGTCGGCGCGCCCGGCCGGTCGGCCAGGGCGTCGTTGAACAGCACCAGATAGGCGGCACAGAAGGCGCCGACGAGGGCGAAAATCCAATCCGTGATCGGGACATGACCGCGCGGCGACCACTTGAACGCGGGATAGGCGGTATAGGCCAGGAACAGGGCAAACGCGAGGTGGATCGAGCGCGCCTCGGTACCGTTGAAGATGCCGAACCCAACCATGAACGGCAGCGGCGAGGCGAACCAAAGCTGAAACACCGCCCAGGCCAGACACACGGCCAGGATGACCCGGCCCGTGAGGCCCTTGGGATTGCGGGCGCCACTCTCGACCTGGGCGACAATGTCCTCGGCGGTGCCGACGTTGCGGGAGCCATCCCCCGGGGTGCTGCGATCCTGGCTCATGGGTTGTGTGGTCTCCCCCCGCAAGGCCGGCCAAGGTGCGGTCAAGTTGCGGCCGATTCGCGGCCGGGTCCCCACACGACCGGCGGGCCGCCACGGCGGACGGCACCGGCCGGTCGCGGGGTTCGGTGCCGGTCCTACTCGATCAGGCCGGCCTCACGGTAGTACTTCTCGGCGCCCGGATGCAGCGGCGCGGACAGCGAGGCCGTCGCCATCTCTTCCTTTTCCAGGACGGAGAACGCCGGGTGCAGCTTCTTGAAGTCCTCGAAGTTCTCGAACACCGCCTTGACCAGTTCGTACACCACGTCCTCGGACACGTCCGTCGACGTCACGAAGGTCGCGCGCACGCCGAAGGTGGTGGTGTCCTCGTCCGTGCCCGTGTACATGCCGCCCGGGATCGTGGCGTAAGAGTAGTAAGGGTTCTCGTTCACCAGTTTGTCCGTGGCGTCATTCTGGACGTTCACCAGATTGGCCTCGCAGGACGTCGTGGCTTCCTGGATCGAGCCGTTCGGATGGCCGACCGTGTAGACGAAGGCGTCGATGTTGTTGTCGCACAGGGCCTGCGACTGCTCGGCGGCCTTCAGTTCGGTGGCCAGCGAGAAGTTGTCGAAGCTCCAGCCCATTTCCTCCAGCAGCACCTCGATGGTTCCCCGCTGGCCGGACCCCGGGTTGCCGACGTTGACGCGCTTGCCTTCCAGTTCATCGAAGTTGCGCACGCCGGCATCGGCGCGGGCCACGACGGTGAACGGCTCCGGATGCACGGAGAACACGGCGCGCAGGTCCTCGAACGGACCGGCGTCCTCGAACTTCGAGGTGCCGTTGTAGGAATGGTACTGCCAATCGGACTGCACCACGCCGAAGTCCAGTTCGTCGGCGCGGATGGTGTTGAGGTTGTAGACCGAGCCGCCGGTGCTTTCGACCGAGCAGCGGATGCCGTGCTCCGACCGGCCCTTGTTGACCAGACGGCAGATGGCGCCGCCAGTGGGATAGTACACACCGGTCACACCGCCGGTGCCGATGGTGATGAACTGCTGCTCGGCGGCGGACGCGGTGCTGGCGGTCATCAGGCCGGCGGCGAACAGGGCGCCGACGGAGGCGACGGACAGACTCTTCATGGTGCAAATCCTCCTGGTTCCAAATGTGTCATTGACCGGGCGGAGCGATCGAAGGGACCGGTCGCCGCACCGGAATGCGAACCGGCCCGAAGGAGCCGGCACGGTCGGAACGGAACCAATGGTCCTGTTGGTTCCTGATCGCTGCGGGGCCGGAGCCCCCTGTGCCCTTCCGACAAAGGCACAGTCATTCGGTCAGTGTTTCGTGCCCGATCGCGATTGGCAAGGGCACGAAGCACAACCGCAAGGCTTGAGATGTCTCAATCGCCGTGGAGTCTTCACGCGTCACGCCCTTCCGCGCCGGGCCACAACCTTGCCGGAACAGACTCCACCGCGGCGGCCAGCGCCGCACCCAGCGTGTCGACAATCTCGGTGACATGCTCGGGACCGATGATGAACGACGGCGCCAACAAAATGTGGTCGCCGCGCCGTCCGTCAACCGTTCCGCCCATGGGATAGCACATGAGCCCGCGCGCCATGGCCTCGCGCTTGACGCGCGCGTGCAGCCGCGCGGCGGGATCGAATGGGTCCTTGGTCGTGCGATCAGCGACCAGTTCCAGGCCGAGCAGCAGCCCGCGCCCGCGAATGTCCCCCACATGCGGGTGCTGGCCAAAGGCCGCCTCCAGCGCCGCGCGCAGCGCCGTTCCCTGCGCGCGCACGTTCTCCAGAAGGCCGTCCTCGTGCAACCGGAGCTGAACCGCCAGCGCGGCGGCACAGGCCGTGGCGTGGCCCATGTAGGTGTGGCCGTGCTGGAAAAAACCGCTTCCTGCGACAATGGCGTCGTGGAGTCGCGCCGCGCACAGCATGGCGCCGATCGGCTGGTAGCCGGCGCCGAGTCCCTTGGCCGCCAGCAGGATGTCGGGCGACACACCATCCTCGGTGCAGGCGAACAGGTGCCCAGTGCGCCCCATGCCGCACATCACTTCGTCAAGGATCAGCAGCACGCCGTGCCGGTCGCAGATTTCGCGCACGCGTTTCAGATAGCCGGGCACCGCCGGCACCGCGCCGGCCGTCGCGCCCACCACCGGCTCGGCGATGAACGCGGCAACAGTGCGCGGGTCCAGGTCGAGAATCGCCGCCTCCAACTCGTCGGCGACGCGCTGGCCGTAATCCTCCTCGCTCTCGCCCTCGGCGCGGTCGCGGTAGGCATAACAGGGCGCGATATGCCGCGCCGGCATCAGCATGGGCTCGAACGGCTCACGGCGCCACTGGTTGCCGCCCACAGCGAGGGCGCCCAGGGTGTTGCCGTGATAGCTCTGGCGGCGGGCGATGACGCGGTGGCGGTCGGGCTCGCCGATCTCCAGGAAGTACTGGCGCGCCAGTTTCAGCGCCGCCTCGGCCGCCTCCGAACCGCCGGAGACGAAATAGACCTTGTCGAGCCGGTTGTCCGGAATCGTCGCCTCGGCGCGGGCGATCAGATGGTCGGCCAAATCCTCGGCCGCCCGCGACGTGAAAAACGCCGAGTGGGCATAGGCCAGGCTGTCCACCTGCTCCTTGATCGCCGCGCCCACGGCCGGATCGCTGTACCCCAGGCAGGACACCGCCGCGCCCCCACAGGCGTCCAGGTATCGCCGCCCCTGGGCGTCGATCACCCAGGGCCCGTCCCCCGCCACGGCAACCGGATAGTCCGTGTCGGGATGCCGGTGAAAGACATGGCTCATGCGTGTCTCCGTCGCCGTTTGGGTTCACGCCAGTAGGCGGCGGACGCTTCGAGTTCCTGTTCGGTGCGGGTCAGCGATTCGAGGGCATCCTCGCCGCCGTCGACGACCAGCAGCGCCAACAGGGCCTGGATCTGGGCCAGGGCGGGCACCAGCGACTGGAAGTAGCTGGGCGAGGCGGTGTCGACGACGATCGTCTCCCGGGCGCCGTCGGCCAGGGGCGAAACCAGGCTGTCCGTCACGGCCACCACCTCGGCGCCCTTGCCCCGGGCGACCCCGGTCGCCCGCACCGTATCCTCGGTGTAGGGACGAAAGCCGATGGCCAGGACGACATCGCCCTCGCCGGCACGCATCACCTTGTCGAGCATGGTGCCGGCGTGGCCATCCACCAGCACCGCGTTGCCGCACACGAACCCGTAGGCGTAGTGGAAGAAGTACGCCAGGGCGAAGCACGACCGCATTCCCACCACGTAGACCGTCCGCGCATCGCGGATCAGGTCACGCGTGCGCTGCAGGGCCAGGCCGTTGGTCCCGGTCAGGGCCTCGCTCAAGGCGAGCGAATCGGCCCGTGCGAGTTCGTCCAGCAACGGTTCGCACGATCCCCGCGCCGCCGGGGCGCGGGCCTGAAGGGTGCGGGCGCGGGCCACGAACGCCCCCTCGCCCCCGCGCAGCCACATCCGGTAGGGTTCGCGGAACGACTCATAGCCGTCGAATCCCAGGCCCCGGGCCAGCCGCACCATGGTCGACGGCTTGACGCCGGCGTGGTCCGCCAGCCGCCGCATGGAGGTCAGCGCCACCTCTTCCGGATGCGCCAGCACGTACCGGGCGGCCTGCCGCAACTGTGGGCTGAGGGAGGCCTGGGCGTCCTTGATGCGCGCACTGATCTCCGCCAGCGGGCCGGTTTCCGGCACCGGAGGCGGGCCGGTCAGGTCGGCCGTCTGGCTGGCCGGAGCCGTATCGGTCAGGTCGGTCATTCCGGTCATGTCCCCCGTCCGCGAGCGGCGCCGGGCAGCCGGGCGCGTGCCGCGCCTGCCCGTGCCCCGACTGTACGAACGGGATCGCGCCCTGCCAACACCAATGTTTCACTTGTTTCACGCGCGATGGAAGGTCAACCGACCGTTTCCGCACTGCGGCAAAAGGGACCGGGCACGCCCATTTCCCGGCACCGGGCGCTTTTCATGCGCGAGCGGTGCCCTTAGGATGGCCCCGGTTTTTCTGGAGGGGTTAGCCCATGGATCTCAAGGATTACATCCGTTCGATTCCCGATTTCCCGAAGCCGGGGATCCTGTTTTATGACGTGTCCACCCTTTTGGCGCACGCCGACGCTTGGCAGGTGACCATGGGCCGCATGGCCAAGGCCGCGCGGGCGCATCAGCCCGACGTCATCGCCGGCGTTGAATCGCGTGGGTTCCTGGTGGCCGCCCCTCTGGCGCTGAAGCTCGGCTGCGGATTCATCATGGTCCGAAAAAGGGGCAAGCTGCCCGGCGCCACGATCCAGCACACGTATCAACTCGAATACGGCGAGGACACGGTCGAAATCCAGGACGGCGCCATCGAACCGGGACAGCGGGTGATTCTCGTGGACGACCTTCTGGCCACCGGCGGCACCTGCACGGCCTCCATCGAACTGTTGCGCAAGGTCGGCGCCGAGGTGTGCGCCATGGCGTGCATCATCGAACTCGGGTTCCTGAAAGGCCGCGAGCGCGTCGACGTGCCGGTGCACGCGCTGGTCACGTATGACGAGTAGTCTTCCCTTGGCGCGGAACGGCCGGTAACCTGGATGCTAGTCCGGTGGGGGCGAGTCCGACCGTGGCCCTCGGGCACGCTCCACCGCATCATCGATGGACGGGGCGTAGGTCGCCAGCGGTGACCGCACCCCGTGCGTCAGCAACGCCTTCCGCGCGCCGCGAGACGTGCCCGTGAGATAGACCGCGACTCCGTGCCGGTGCGCCTTGCGGACCAGTCCGTTGAGCATGTTGGCCGCCGAAGAGTCGATGAACGGTACATTGGCGAAGTCCAGAACAAGCGCCGTGTGCGCGTCGGCAATCCGGTCCAGAACAGACCCCACGGTCGCAGCGGCACCGAAGAAAAAGGCGCCACTGATGCGATAGACCACCACACCGCGGTCGGTCGCCTCTTGCGGGTGGTAGGGTGTCCGTTCGGCTGGCGATCCGTCCGCACGGTCCTCGCCAACCGGAGGAACATGGGCCTCGATCGAAACGGCGCGCGACATGCGGTGGATGAACAACAGCGCGCCCAACGCGAAGCCGACGATGATGGCTTCCGTCAGATCGCGGAACACTGTCAGCAGGAAGGTCACCAACAGAACCGCCGCGTCCCCCCGGCTGGAACGCAACAGGGTCACGAAGGCGTCTTTTTCCAACATGTTCCAGGCGATGACGGTCAAAACCCCGGCCAGCGCCGCCAAGGGAATATAGGCGGCGAGTGGCGCCGCGATCATGACAAAAGCCAGCAGGACCAGGGCGTGCAGCATCCCGGCGACCGGCCCGTGGGCGCCCGCGCGGATATTGGTGGCGGTGCGGGCAATGGCGCCGGTGACCACCATGCCGCCGAACAGGGCGGTGCCAATGTTGGCTGTGCCCTGGGCCAACAGTTCGCAATTGGACCGGTGCCGTCGTCCGGTCATGCCGTCGGCCACCACTGCCGAAAGCAGGGATTCAATCGATCCCAACAGGGCGAAGGCCAGGGCATTGGGCAAGACCGCCACCACTTTTTCCCACGTCATGGGCGGCAAGGCCGGCATCGGCAGGCCCTGGGGAATCCCACCGAAGTGGTTGCCAATGGTTGCCACCGGCAGGTCCGCCAGTAGCGTGACCAAGGCCGCACCGACAACGGCAAGCAGGAGGCTGGGCCACGCGGGCCGCCAGCGCTTCAGCGCCAGGATGACGGCGATGGTCCCCAACGCCACGGCAACGGCGGACGGCGTCACGGTGGGCAGGCTGTGCCACAGCACCGGGATCTTGTCGAACAGAGGTCCGGGTTCTGGCGCGTTCAGGGACAGGCCCAACAGGTCTTTGATCTGGCTCGCGAAAATGATGACCGCGATGCCGCCGGTGAAGCCGACCGTGACAGGGTATGGAATGAACTGAATATAACTGCCCAGCCGCAAAGCCCCCATCACCAGCAGGATGACGCCTGCCATCATGGTCGCCAGCAGCATTCCGTCGACACCGTGCTGGTGGACCGTGCCCGCCACCAGAACGATGAAGGCCCCCGCCGGGCCGCCGATCTGGAAGCGGCTGCCGCCGATCAGGGAGATGATAAACCCGCCGACGATGGCCGCGTACAAACCCCGGTCAGGAGAGACACCGGACGCGATGGCGATGGCCATCGACAACGGCAGGGCCACGACGGCCACGGTCAGCGCCGCGACGGCGTCGGCGCGCAACTCCCGCAGCCCATACCCTTCCCGCAGCACGGTGACGAGCTTCGGCGTGAACAGGACGGCAAGGTCCCGCGTTGGGTCGGCCTGGACGGGAGTTGACGGCGTCTTGGGCATGAGCCTGCGGGGTCCGGTCTGGATCGGGGAGCGGAGCCGCGTGTGCCGGGCGGGGACGGCCCGAACCACCATCCCCGTTTTCACCGTGGGTCACAGTCAGACCCTGATTCGGATCCGGCTTTTGCTCGTCCGCGACAGAACTCTCAACTCACGGTGCGTCCACCTTAGCGGCGAAGGTGTTCATGCTGCTGAGGTACGTGTTGACGAGAACGCGAAGAGCTTCGCGCCCGATGCCGCCGGTGGCGTTGATGTCCAGTTCCAGGACCGGGTCGTTGTCGTCGTCGAGGAACGCCCGCCCCCAACGCAGGCCCTTGTTGTATTCGTTGATCGTATCCAGGCCGACGCCGCTGCGCGAGCGGTAGTAGCTGTACATGCGGATGTCTTCGCATCCCACAGGCTGGCAATCATGGAAGAACACCGCCAAACGCTCGCCGACCAGCGCCGCCGTACCGTCGGCGACAATCAGCGGATCGCCGACGTCGTCGGTCGTGATTTCGTATCGAACCCCGGCCTCGTCGAGGATCGCGGCCACGTCGGCCGTGGTGATCTTGGTCATCATTTGGCCGGACGATGACGTCGCACCGGCGGTTGACTTCGAGACCGTGCCTTGGGCCATCGCCGGCACCGCGAGGGCGACGGCCAGGGCGACGGCGGTCGCCACGGCGACCGGACGGAAGGTCAGACGCATGGGGAACCTCCTCCTGCTGCTGGTTGGGGACGCCCTGGAACGAACACCGGACTGGACGCGCGTCCTCCAAGAGGATAGCCGACCGCCGCCCGACCCCGCCACCGCGCAAAGGGCGCGGCCGTCCTTCCTTCGGTCAGCGCGCCAGCCGTGCCGCCCCGCCCCGGCGAGGGTCGCCGACCGCCTCGAACGTGCCGTCCGCATGGCGCAGCGCCACATGCACACCGCCGAAGAACATGGAGCGGTCCGGCCAGACGCGATGCTCGGAGCAGGCGGCCGCCAGGGCGGCAACACTCTCCGCGTCCCAACCGGCCTCGATGTCCAGATGGCCGCGTTCCATGTGCAGGCGCGACGCCTCCACCGCCTCGGCTGGCGCGCGCTCGCCGGCCACCAAGCCGCAGATCACCTGCAGCAGGGCCGTACGGATGCGGTTCGACCCGCCCGAGCCCAGAGCCATCACCGTGCCGTCCGGGCGTTCGAGCAGGCTCGGCGCCATCATCGAGGACACCCGCTCATCCGGCCGCCAGCCGAAAAAGCCGTTCGGGTTGAGGTCTTCCTCACCCAGCATGTTGTTGAGCATGAAGCCCAGGCCGGGGACCATGTGCCCGCAGCCCTCGCCGTTCGACACCGTGCAGGCGGCGGCGTTGCCGGCACCGTCCAGGACCGACATGTGGGTCGTGCCGCCCACCTTGCAGGCCCGGTCCTTCAGCGCGGCGCGCCACCGGGCCAGCTCCGGGTCCGCCAGCAGGCGGGCGACCCGCTCCTCGGTGACACCCGATGCGAGGCCGACGGCGTCCCGCGCCTGGCCGGTCAGGTGCATGATATCCGCCAGTCGCACCGGATCGGGCGCCGGCCCGTCCTCGGCCAGGGCCAGCCCGAACGAGATCAGCGCCCCACCCGACGACGGCGGCGGGTTGGTCAGCACCCGCGACCCCCGAAAGCGCCGATCCAGGGGCGCGTGGCGCAGCACGCGGTACGCTCGGATATCCTCCAGGGTGAGCAGGCCCCCCTCGGCGCACAGGGCGGCCATCGCCCGCGCGGCCGGACCGTCGCGGAACAGCCGCTCACCCTCGCGGCCGAGCGCCTCCAGCGTGTCCGCCAGGGCCGGCATGGGCAGCGGCGCGTTCGCCGGGCACGGCCGGGAGTCGTCGCCAACCGCGCCAAACACCGCGCGCGCCCCCGCCGTGTGCGTCAGGATGGGCGCAATGACTCCCATAATATGCGCCTGCAGAGGCGCCAGCGGTGGCCCGCTTCGGGCGAGCCGTATGGCCGGCTCCAGCAGGCGGGCCAGCGGCAGCCGGCCCAGGTCGCGCTGGATGGCGCACAGACCGGGAATCATGCCCGGCACGGCGGCGGCGGCACAGCCGACGTGAAATTCCTGGGTGGTGGCGCCGAAATCGGCGTCCACGGGCACAAAGTCCAACGCCGCCCGGTCGACCGACGCGGCACGACCCGGGGTCTGGGCGAAAAAGTCCAGCACCAGCGGCGATTGTCCCTCGGGGTGCGCCAGCAGGAACCCGCCGCCGCCGGGGGAACTCAGGGCCGGTTCGACCACGAACGACGCGGCCAGCGCCGCCACCACGGCATCAAAGGCGGTGCCCCCGTCCTCCAGGATCTCGACCGCCGCCGCTGCCGTTTCGTCGTGGCCCGCCGCCACCGCCCCCGCTGCCATGGTTCGCCCTGCTCCCCCACCGTCTCCGCCGCCCCTTATGGCGTGGGCGGGCGGATCATGGCAAGTCGGTGACACGCTCTGGGTCGATGAGCGGGCGCGCGAAGCCCACCAGTGCGCCCTGCGTCCCGCCGCGGCGGCCCTTGACCCGTTGTGACCCCCCGGGCGATAACCACCGCATGTTCGGAGTCAGCCTCGGCAAGGTGCTCTTCACGGTCCTCGTGGTGGCCGTGGTGTGGGGCGCCTTCAAGTACTACAGCCGCGCCCTTGGCGGATCGTCGTCGAAGGACCGCCCCAGCCTGCGCCAGCGGGTGGAGAAGGCGGCCCAGGACGCTGTGCGCAAGCGGATGAGCGAGCGCGGCGAGGGGAGCGGCGCTCCACCGGCCGAGGACTTGGTGCGCTGCCCCAACTGCGGCGCCTGGCACGCGCCGGGCGCCCGGTGTGACTGCGGCTACGGCCGCTGAGTGGCGCGTCCCCTATCTCGCCGCCCCGGCTCGCTGGCGCCGTCTCTGCCACAGGAACTCCACCAGCACCGCGCCGCAGATGACGGCGATGGCCGCCATCTGGATGGCGGTGATCGGCTGCGCTAGGATCACCAGCGCCAGCGCCGCCGCGATCACGGGTTTCAGGAAGAACAGGTAGCTCGCCCGCGTGATGTCCGGCGCGTGGGCCAGCCCGCCGATCCACAGATACTGCGTCAGGGTGGTGTTCCACAGCCCGATGGCCAGCAGGCTCCAGGCCTCGCGCGGCGGCCGCTCCGGCAAGGTTGTGGGATCAACCCACACGCCGAACGCCACGCCCACCAGCAGCCACAGCCCAATCCCGCCCAGGAACATGGACAGTGCGGTGGTGCGCAAGGCGCCGTAGCGGCCGATGATCGGCTTCATCAGCACCGAATAGACCGCCACCAGGGCGGCACACCCCAGGGCCATTAGCAGGCCGACCAGCGACTCGCCGGACTCGACCAGTCGGCCCAGGACGCCGTCCGTCAGCAACAGGGCCACGCCCAGCACGGCGGCCGCGCCGGTGAGCCATTTGGCGGCGCTGATGGGCTGGCGGTTGATGACCAGGTTGGCCAGTCCGACCCAGATGGGGATGGTGGTGACCAGGGTGGCCACCTGGATCACCGTGGCGTGGTCCAGCGCCCAATGGAACAGCAGATAGGCGAGACTGACGCCGATCAGGGACAGGGCGAGCAGCCGCCCGCCGGCCTCGCGCAACGGGGTGATCATGTCGCGCGCGCCCGGCACGGCCAGCGCCACCAGCAGCAGGCCGGTGCCGCCCAGCAGATAGCGCCAGCTCGACACCTCCGGTCCAGCCACGCCCGAATAGACGGCGACGAACTCGCTGGAGGCATGGCCCAGCACGCCGATCAGCACGGCCCCGTACGCCACGGCGGGATTGCTCCACATGCCTCAGGCCTCCCCGGCGAAGGCGATCAGGGCGTCGGCCAGCCGTTCGGGATGCTCCTGCGGCAGCAGGTGGCCCGCATCCTCCCAGGTCAGGTGGCGGGCGTCGGGCAGACGCCCGCGCAGCTCCTCCACCACCGGCAGGTCGAGGAACAGCCGGTCCTGCAAGCCGGTGATGGTCAGCACCGGCAGGGTCAGGGACTCGTAGGGCAGGTCCCAGTCCGTGCCGCCGGCGGCCTCCATCAGGCGGACGTGCCCGTGGTCGGGGTCCTGCGGAACATAAGGCGCGCCCGTCAGGAACTTGGCCCGGTTGGCCGCCTGGAAGTCCTGGTTTGTCAGCAGCGGCAGGACCATATCCAGCAGCAGCGGGAAGCCGCCAGTCTTCACCGCCGCCAGCATGGCGTCGTTGATCCAGGCGATGCGCGGGCCGATGCGCCGCAGCGTGTTCAGCAGCACCAGCCGCTCGGCCGGCATCCCCGCCAGCACCGCCCGGGCGGCGTACAGGCCGCCGATCGACAGACCCACCGGCAGCGGCCGGGGCGGCGCCACATGGGTGACCAGCCGGCGCAGGTCCTCGGTGATCAGGGCGGCATCCAGCACCGTGCCGGGCGCGAACGGGCTGTCCTGTTGACCCCTGAAGTTCCAGCACAGCGTGCCCAAGCCGGCTGCCCGGCAGCGCGGCGCCACCACGGCCTGCCAGACGCCGGTGTGCCCGGTCAGCGCGTTGACGAAGACCAGAGTCGGCCGGTCGTGCGCCGGCGGATCGTACTCGAAAGACAGCCCGTCGGACGGACCGAGCTCCAGATACGCCATGGTCGGTGTCTCCCCCGGGGACCGGACGCCGCCCCCGCGCCGCCGGCCGCGTTTCGTTTTCCTGAGACCATACCCACCCGTACAGAAAGGCCAAGCCCCGAAATGTCCGCACCCGTCAGAGGGAACGTCAGCGCGACTGAGTCGTTGATAGGGACGAGAGGGCCATCGGTGGCGAACGGTCGCCGGGGCCGCAGCCGATCACAAGAAAAGGGAGTCAGTCCATGAGTGAGACGGACCGCAAAGCCTATCAGGAAAAGATGGAAGCGCAGCTGAAGGAATGGCGCGCTGAGTACGACAAGGCCCAGGCCAAGGCGGAACAGGCCGGCGCCGACGCCAAGGTCAAGTGGGAAGAGCAGAAGGAAGAGTTGGGCAAGCGCATGGAAGAGACCCGCGCCCACCTCGACAAACTGCGCGACTCGAGCGGTGACGCCTGGGACGACATCAAGACCGGCTTCGAGAAATCCTGGGACGCCATGAGCGACGCCTGGAAGAAGGCCACCGCGCGCTTCTAGAGCAGATCGTGAACAATCTGAATCACCTCGTGTTTCAGATTGTTCACGTGAATCTGCTCTAAATCAAATCGTTAGCGTGGACCAATCCCCCTCCGGGACCGGACAAGCCGCCGCCGTGCCCACGCCGGGCGCGGCGGCGGTGTCATTCTACGTGGTTCTACGCCTCCGGACAGGCAGGACGAGGCTTGCAGTAGCAAGAGTAAGCCCGTACGAAAACTGAGTGATGACCGAAGAAAATGGCCGTCTAACGGTGATCCCGCCCCCATGGCAGGTCTTCCCCAAGATGACCCCCTTGGAGTTCCCGCCGACTCAAGGTGCGGAGGAGGCCTGGACCGACACCGTCTTCCGGCCCTTCTGGCTGGGGCTCGACGCCAACGCCCGATCCCAGTATCTCCACCACTGGGAAGCATCGCCGGAATGGCGTGATGCTCTGGCCTTCGCGTTCGAGGGGCCCTTGACCATGGACCATGCTGCAGATGCAGCCGAGAGCGACAGTCATCTCGATGAATGGCGGCAGTTGCGGTGGTGCAAGCGCGGCTTCTTAAGCAGGCTGCTCGGAGGGCGCGACTGACTTGGCTTTGTGCGATAGGATGGAACGAAGCTTGACGCTGCCTAAAGTTGTAACCGATCGCAGCGTGTCGACTGAAGAGCGGAAGCCGTAGGGCGGATTCGCCCCGCACAGTGGAGCAATCCGCCGGGCTCGGTGGCTCAGCGCGCGGCCCGCCGCTTCGCGGCGCCGATCACCGCCGGACCGAGCCGTTGTTCTCGGCTGACACGGTTCCGAACGGAGGTTCGACCCCGTCCGGCTACGGACGTCGGCGGTCATTTTCAATGAACGTTGGTTCACTAATCGGCGTGTTAGACCGGCCGACATTTGGGGTGACTCGTTCAACCGTCCCCTTTCTTCCCTGTTCCCGAGATCCCTCCGCCCCTTCCGGGGCGTTCGGGATGACATAATATGATATGAAACAACCACATCTGTCATCCCGAACCCAGTAGGGGCGAGGAATCTCGAGCCGCGGTGTGATGGCAGGCCGGCAGGAGCGGTCAATCCCTGCGTCGGCCGGTATTACGCATTACGCCACGTCCGCCACGTCGCTGCTGTAGCGGCCTTCGGACAGGCCATACTGGATCAGGTGGAACAGCGGATTGACCTCGGCGCCGGCGACGTCCGTGTTGTTGCCCAGGTAGGCGCTGGTGTCGAACGTGGCGGAGGGATCGCGGCCCTCCTGCCAGCCGTGGGTGTTGTAGTGGTCGAACGGGTTGACCCCGGCGTCGGCCACGTCGCTGTAGGTGTTCAGGTAATAGTCGGTGTCGAAGAACGCGTTCGGATCACGGCCTTCATGGCGGCCGAACAGATCGTAGTGCTCCGCGCCGCTGCTGAACACGCCGGCCGCCACCGCGGCCGCCACGTCCAAATTGTTGGCGAGGTAGAGGCTCTCGTCGAACAGGGACGTGGCGCTGCCGAACACGGCGTCGTCGCGATCGGCCAGGTTCTGGATCCGGAGATCCTCGCTGGCCGGGGTTTCAGCGCCGGCGAAGCCGTTGCCGTCAGGGTAGTTGGCCATCAGGTATTCGGCCAGGGCGTCCTGCTCGCTGCCGGGGTCGGCGAAGGTGGCGTTGCCGGCGCCGCTCAGCACCTCTTCCAGGTGGACGACGTTGGCGGTCTCCTCGCCCAGGGCCGCGACGTAATCCTGGAACAGGTAGCCATCGCCGTTGTTCTTCTGCAGGAAATCAAGGGTGACGATGCGCACCGTCTCGGTGGGATCGGCGACGAACTGGCCATTCACCACCAGGGTCTCGACCACAGAGCCCTGGCCGTCGACGATGGCGGCGTTGACGATGCGGCTGCCGGCGTCGAGGCTGGTGTCGTAGCTGTAGCGCACGCCGGACACCTGGGCGAACTGGCCGGGCGTGGCGCCGTCGCCCGAGGCAGCGACCGCGTGTTCCAGCATCTCGGCGAGCTGCTCGTAGGTGACGGTCTGCAGCGTCAGGCCGTTGTTGAAGCGCAGGGCGTTGACGATGTCGAGCTGAGAGACATCGCCCACGTCCTTGCCGGCGTCGCTGTTGCCTTGCGGGGCCACCAGGGAGCCGTCCTTCAGCACCTCACCGATCTGGGCGCGGATGCCGCCGCCGTTCTTGATCGAGATCATGACCGAGGAGTCGTGGGACTTCGCCAGGGCCAGGTTGGCATCGGCGGTCAGGTTGCCCAGGTTGGTTTCCTCGGTGCGCACGAACGAGCGGCGGCCTTCCAGGAAAACGTCGGTGGTGCCGGTGATGACGCCGTCCTGCTCGTTGACGATGGCCTCGACGCCGGCCACCAGGTCCTGGACCTGATCGGCGGTGTCGCCCTCGGCGAAGGGATCCGCCTCGCCCCACAGGCTGGTCACGACGTCATCGGTGGTGGCGTAGGCGCCGCTTTCGTCGGCATTGATGCTGTCGGCGTTGACGCGGCCATTGGCGTCGAAGCCGACCACCAGGCGGCCGACGTAGCTGTACTCGCCGTCGGTGCTGACGATCACCGTGGTATCGCCGTCGGCGTTGGTGGTGACGAACGGGTAGGTCTCGGCCGCGACATCGCCACTGCGCAGGGTGTCGGTCGCGTCGGCCTGCAGGGTGTCGGAGCCGCCGGCGATGATGATGTCGACACCGGAGAGAAGGCCCGCCAGTTCCTTCTCCAGCGCGATCTGCTGCAGGTGGGTGGTCAGGATGATCTTGTTGGAGCCGGCGGCGATCATCTCGTCAATGACCGGCTGCAGGATGGCGGCCAGCGCGGCCATGTCGTTGCCACCGGCGGCGACCGACACGTCGCCGGGCGAGGAGATGGTGGAGAGCAGCGGCGTCGTCGCGCCCACCACGCCGATCAGCTCGCCGTCCACGGTGAACAGGGCACCCGGGGCGATGCGCGGCGATTCGGTGCCGGCGGCGCTTTCGGTCGGGCCGCCGCTGACGTAGCTGCTCATGTCGAGCACGCTGGTCGAGGCGGTCCCGGACAGCGAACCGTCGCCGGAGAAGTCCAGGTTGGCCGACAGGTAGGGGAAGGTCGTGCCCAGCCACTCGTCGTCCGTCAGCCCCTCGTCGCCCAGGGACGGACGGATGTAGTCGGCCATGGTGCCGGTGCCCAGGTCGAACTCGTGGTTGCCCAGCGCCGAGGCGTCGAAGCCGATGGCGTTCATGATCGCCATGTCGATGCGACCGCGCGCACCCTCAAGGGCCGCGTACATCTCGTCGGACGTCAGGCCGAACAGCGTGTTGGCCGCGTCGTTGAACACGGCGTCATCGGTGAACAGGGCGGCGTTGAAAAACGGCCCCGGGATGACGTTGTCGCCGGCCGAGATGGTGAGCGTGTTGCCCATCGCGCTCTTGAAGTAGTCGACGATGGCGGCGAAGTTGGCCGCGCGGTCGATGGCGTCGACGCCGCCTTCCAGGTCGGAGGCGTGCAGCAGTTGCAGCGTGAAGGCGTCGCCGTCGGCCTGGGCCGGGCTGTAAACGTCTGACATCTGGAGGGTCTCCCACCGTGAAAAGTTGTTGCCGGCGGGGGACGGTATCAGGGCTGTGTTTCAGGACGGTGAGAGGTTCATGAAGGTTGTGAGACCTTTTGAGGAAATTGTCGCGCGCAGGGATTGATGTGTGGGCGAGATGTTCTAGTTCGGGGAGCGCGTCCGCAGCATCGCCCGGCCCAGGCGGTCCAGCGCCGCCCGCAGGTCGTCGTCGGCGACCGAGGCCAGTCGGGTTTCCAGCGCCTGCACGGCGTGAGCCGGCGGCGGCGCCGGCGGTAGCGCGCGCACGGCGCGGCCGGCCCGGCGCGCCGCCGCGCCCGCCAGCGGCCCCTGCGCCACCTTGAGGGACTCGACGGCGCGGAAGCCCAGGTGCGTGTTGATCCGCTCGCACAGCAGCGGGGCGCGGTGCACGAGTTCGGTGGCGAAGGCCCCGGCGGCGGCCTTGACGTGCAGGGTCCCGCCCCCCTGGGCCGCCTGACCTTTACCGCGCGGCATCACCAGACGCACCGGCACGCAATGGCGCGCCAGGGCGGGGCCGACGATGGCCTCCCAGTGCGCCAGCAGCGGCGCCAGCGCGATCCCCCGCCGCCCCAACATGCGCCGCGTGGCGGGCTCGACCAACTGGCCGAGCGGCCGCGAGCGCCGGCTGCGGCTGGTCAGGTCGCGCACCGGCAGGCGCTCGCCCTCCTCGGTGACCAGGCGCCGCAGCCAGGCGGGCGGCACGGCGGGGGTGTTGGGATCGGTCATGCCTGTTGCCTTGCCGGTGTTGTTGATCACACATGGTTCTGGACCGGCCGGCGTCGGTCAAGCCAGGTTTGTCGTCCCAAGGAGAGTCCGCGCATGGCGCGCCGCGCCGCTTCCGCCCCCATGCCTGATCTCGACCGGCCCGACCCCGCCGCCGCCGCCGACCTCGGCGCGCGCCTGCTGGCCTGGTACGACCGCGAGCGGCGCGACCTGCCGTGGCGGCCCCGGCCGGGCGAGACGCCCGACCCCTACGCCGTGTGGCTGTCGGAGATCATGCTGCAACAGACCACGGTGGCGGCGGTCAAGCCGTACTACGCGCGGTTTCTGGCGCGCTGGCCGACGGTGCGCGCGCTGGCGAAGGCCGACGATGCGGCGGTGATGACCGAATGGGCCGGCCTGGGCTATTACGCCCGCGCCCGCAACCTGTTGAAGTGCGCCCGTGTGGTCGCCGACGAGCACGGCGGGGAGTTTCCCACAACGGAAGAGGGCCTGCGCGCCCTGCCTGGGGTCGGCGCCTACACCGCCGCCGCCATCGCCGTCATCTGCTTCGGGCGACGGGCGGTGGTGGTGGACGGCAACGTCGAGCGTGTCATGGCGCGCCTGTTCGCGGTCGAGGAGCCGTTGCCCGGCGCCAAGCCCACGCTGCGCGCGCTGGCCGACGCCCTGACCCCGGCCGAACGCTGCGGCGACCATGCCCAGGCGGTCATGGACCTGGGCGCGACGTTGTGTACGCCCCGTTCCCCGGCGTGCGGGCTGTGTCCGTGGCGACCGGACTGCCGCGGGCTGCGTGGGGGTGTGGCCGAGACCCTGCCGCGCAAGGGCGCCAAGGCCGAACGGCCGACGCGGCGCGCGGTGATGTTCTGGATCCAGCGCAAGGACGGCGCCCTGCTGCTGCGCCAGCGCCCGGCCAAGGGCCTGCTGGGCGGCATGATGGAACTGCCGTCGTCGCCGTGGGAGGCGGCGCCGATGCCCGACCCGGGCGAGGCGGTGGCGACGACGGCGCCCCTGCCCTTCGTCGATTGGCACGTGGTGCCGGGGCTGGTGGCGCACACCTTCACCCACTTCCACCTGGAGCTATCGGTGGTCATGGCCCGGGTGGGCGCCAACCCGCGGGCGCGCGGTGTCTGGGTGCCGCTGGACAAGCTGGACGACCACGCCCTGCCCACGGTGATGCGCAAGGTGATCCGCCATGCGTTGACCCGGGGTTTCCGGAATGGGGACGACGACCGAGTGCGGCGACGCCCTCAAGGGTTTCGCCCTTGAGGGCAAACGTCGCACAACATTATGAATCTAGTGCATTTTCGATCCTGAGTGTCTGTCCGGAAAGCCCTTATGGGTACCACGGACGGTGCTCGTTCTGGGGACCGGCACCCCACATATTGTGGTCTTCGAGACTTTCCGGACGGGCT
>Ga0207419_1001488_pt1 | contig 17403 bp, 13 predicted proteins | sample ElkSloMetagenome_4_FD_184723 | JGI IMG/M metagenome (GOLD analysis project Ga0207419, IMG submission 184723) | Hot spring microbial communities from Elkhorn Slough, Monterey Bay, USA - MD2A (version 2) | ecosystem: Environmental > Aquatic > Marine > Intertidal zone > Estuary: Microbial mat ...
ATTTTTTGCGGATGATGTGGTAATATTCGATGAATCGAACCAATGGTGTTTATCTTACTGGCATGAAGAGCACATTTTTTTTGGAAAAATCAACACAACTGATCCAGATCTAGGATATAAGGATGTTGAAAAGATGAATGAATTGGAAAGTAAATATCCTGGTTACAAACATCCATTAAAAGAAAATAAAAGTAATTAGTTAATTAATAACACGATACCAATTAGCTGAAATACCACACAAAAAAAGCCTGATTGACTTGATTCTTTCAGGCTTTGACGTCAAACTTGCGCCAACGGTATTTCAGTTGTTCATCTAATACATGATCACGTTACCAAGCTCCTTGGCAATGTCTTTTTCTGTATTTTTAAGCTCTTGTATTACTTTAAGATAAAGCATTTCTTCTTCTATTTCTTTGGCATTTTTTAGTATTTCCCGGTTTTCGTTAATCATTTTGCGCAGGTAACGTTGTTTTAGCCTCAAAACATTTTCATAAACTAAATTTGATAATTTATCTTTTTCTTTGGGCACGTATATGTGGTACTTATCTTCCCATAAAGGGCTGATTTCATGCTGATCAGAAATGAGATCTACTACCAGGCTCCTTATTTCCTGCGATCCTTGCCTTTTTAAAAATTCTGCATCTACAATAATATTTTTTTGCAAATGCTCTTTAAAAATGTTAATAACTTCAACATAAACTGGTGTGCTAAACTCAATTTCATTTAACTCACCCAGAAGATGTTGACAAATAGAGGATTCATTCTCAAGCTGGTTTAGACCATAATTTAATAGCAGGCGAATGCTTTCTCTTTCCTGCTGGGCAAGGGAATCCTGATTGTAAACTCTGTCTTCCCTATCCTCCTCTGCTTCATCCACCGCCTCCGCACCACTCTCATCTTCAATTTGTTTTTTTTGCTTTTCCTTTTTCTGGCTTAGCAGTACTTTATTCATTTGGGTAATCAGTACCGATTCGTCAATACTGAGCAAAGTACTACACTGCTGCAGGTATACACTGCGCTTAATCGGGTCCGGAATTTTAGCTATAGATTGTACTATTTCCCTTATTACCTCGCTCTTGCGAATAGGGTCTCGCTCGGCTTCTTCTTTAAAAAGATTTACTTTGAAAGTGATAAAATCGATGGCCTGCTTTTGCAAATATTCCTGAAAAGCAGTAGAGCCCACCTGCCGAAAATAGCTATCAGGGTCCTCCCCTGTGGGGAAAACAACCGCTTTTACATTTAATCCTCCTTCTAAGATCATATCGATACCACGCAAAGAAGCTTTTATTCCAGCTTGGTCACCATCGAAGAGCACGGTAATATTTTCAGAGAAACGGCCTATCATCCTAATTTGCTCATCGGTGAGCGAAGTGCCTGACGAGGCCACCACGTTTTCAATGCCTGCCATGTGTAAGCTGATTACATCGGTATATCCTTCTACCAGATAGCAATTTTGCTTTTGCCGTATAGCTTGCTTGGCCTGGTAAATGCCATAAAGAATTTTACTCTTATGGTAAACATCTGTTTCGGGTGAATTGAGATACTTGGGTTGGTCCTCCTTTTTCAGGGTGCGAGCACCAAAAGCGATAGTTTTGCCACTCACGCTTTGAATAGGAAAAATTACTCGTCCGCGAAAACGATCAAATACCTTATCCGGTTCTTTACGTATAATCAATCCTGCTTTTTCAAGCAAGTCTTGTGAGTGGCCATCAGCTCTCGCTTTTTTGTAAAAACTGTCCCATTCAGGAAAAGTATAGCCTAACTCAAATTTCTTGATGTTCTGCTTGTCGATGCCACGCTCTAGTAGATAGCTCAGGCCGATATTTTGGCCGTCTTCGGTTTCCCATAAATTATGTTCAAATGTCTCCTTGGCATAATTGAGCACGATGTAAAGACTGTCCCGCTCATTTTGCTTATGTACTTCATCTGGTGGCAGCTCCTCTTGCTCTACCGTAATGCCGTACTTAGCCGCCAATTGTTTGAGTGCCTCTACATATCCCACTCCTTCTATTTCCATTACAAAACTTACCGGATCGCCCCCTTTGCCACAGCCAAAACACTTGTAAATTTCCTTAGCGGGAGACACGGTAAAAGAGGGTGTCTTTTCATCATGGAAAGGACAACAAGCCAGCATATTCTGGCCACGGCGCTTCAGGGTAACGTAGTCGGATACCACATCTACGATGTCGGCTGTATCCATGATGGTTTGTATGGTAGAGTCACTTATGCGCATACCACAAAGATAAGAAGCCGAAAGGTATAGCGAATGAAAAGGACAGGATTAAATTTAATTAGATGACTTACGCCGAATCCCGCTCTTTTTTCTCCTGATACATATGATCAATTATGTCTTTAAATTCCTTCTCAATTACATTACGCTTAATTTTTAGGGTTGGTGTAACTTCATCCTTTTCCTGGCTGAAATTACGGTCTAATAAGCGAAAGTTTTTAACCTTTTCGTAATTGGGCAGGTTGCTTTGCAATTGCTCAATTTTGTCACGAAAAAAACTTAAAACGACAGAATTATTGACCAATTCTTCTTTGTTGTCAAAATCGATACCTTTCGATTTGGCAAAATCTTCCAGAAATTCAAAAGAGGGTACTATTAGGGCAGTCACAAATTTTCGATTGTCACCAAAAATAGCAATTTGGTCTACGAACTTATCACTACTGATGATTGACTCCACCATTTGCGGAGACACGTATTTACCCACAGATGTTTTAATCAATTGCTTGATGCGCTCGCGGTAAAAAAGGTTGTTGTTTTCATCTATGTCACCGGCATCTCCTGTTTTAAACCACCCATCTTCAAATACTTCTTCGGTATCTTTTGGTTTATTGTAGTAGCCTTTCATCACGGTTCTTCCTTTCACCCATATTTCTTTATTGGGGCCTATTTTCACCTCAATGCCAGGCATTTTGGTGCCTATGCTTTCCAGGTTGAAGTAATCATCATCAAAAGCACAGACAGTTGCCGTAGTTTCAGTGAGGCCATAGCCGTATTTTACATTTAACCCAATGGAATGGAAAAATTCATTGATATGCTTCATCAATGGAGAACCTGCCACCGGCATAAACTTGATATTGCTACCAAATAATTTATGTAATCGACTAAGAATCAACTTGTAAGCTAACCCGTAAGAGATTTTCAAAGACAAGGGTACCGATTTTTTCTGTCGGCGTAAATGCATTCGTTTATTGCCGGTTTTTACCGACCAGTTAAAAAGTTTTTGCTGAATGGGAGGAGATTTTTCAATCTTAGCTGTAATACCTTCATGTATTTTTTCCATTAAGCGAGGTACCGTGGCCATCAAGGTAGGTTTCACCTTTTGCATTGCGTTTAGTACCTCTTTGGGGTTGCGAAGGTAATTATTGGTAGCACCTCGGTATAAAATATACAATGTCCAGGCCCTTTCAAATACATGGCTCAATGGCAAAAAGGCTATATTTACATCGTTTTCATTTACGGATAATTTGTTATCATGTATTTGCATAGCGAATAGGAAGTTGTCATGCGTAAGCATAACACCTTTTGGATCGCCCGTGGTACCGGAGGTGTAAATCAATGAAGCCAAATCATCAGGTTGAATTTTATGCAGGCGTTCTTCCCTTACATCATCATCTACTTCAACATTGCCGATAAAGTCTTTGAACCAAACCACCGGTGCCCCTTCTTTATATTTAATCCCCTCATCCAGCAAAATCAGCTTTCGCAAATATTTACTTTTTTCTAAGAGTGGTTCAATTTTATCATATTGCTCTTGCTCACCCACAAAGATTATTGGAATTTCTGCATCGTTAACAATGTATTCGGCATGGCTGGTAGTATTAGTTGCATAAATGGGAACTGAAACAGCAGCAGCATTTAGAATACCAAAATCGGCCAGTGTCCATTCCGGCATATTTTGAGAAAATATACCTATTCTATCGCCTGGCATAATCCCTTCTGCAATCAAAGCACCCGCTATCCTATCTATCGTATCTGTTACCTCTTGCCAGGTGTAGCTTTTATCAGTAAATATTTCTTTCAAGGCAATTTTATTTGTTAATTTTTTTGCCCTGTTCTTTATCATGGCTACTATATGATTCTTATCCATCTATCTAATTTTTTTTGAACGCTATATTAAAAGAATTGAAAAGGTTATTTGCTATTCGTTATTATTACAACTAGCATACAGTTTGCAAAGTTAATTCATTCAAGCAGGATTCAAAGATTTAATTTTCCGTTTTAATTACTTAATCATTCACTTTTCTTCAGTCTTTATAAAATGATCCCGATAATTATAGAATAGCCATAACGTAATTAGCCCTGTAGCTACAGCAGCTACTAACAAAGCTACATTGTAAAGCTGTGGGGCAAAAAAGGATATTCTGATGATAATTACCGTGAGCACAAAACCTGCATTTCTAAATATTTCAACAAATCCTTGATAATAGATAAATGAAATTAAAAGTAAAAGCACATCAAAGAAAACCATGATCCCAAAAAAATCTTTATAAAACACGTGCCCTACTTCTACATTTCCCTCCAGGTGAAAATGGATAACTGTCCAGCGGTAAAGGCTGTAAACGCTCAGCACAACAAATATTAACAGTAGCAAAGCCCCAATTGCCTTTTCTGAATCGATCAGTTTTTGTTGCCGTTTGGGCATTCCTCTGTTGTTGCGATGATAAACTTTGTAAAACAAACCTACCAGAAAGAAAAGTAGCAAACTGCCCAAAAGGTCTAAGCCTACATTTATCATTTGTTCTGCATTTTCATTCCAGGTGGCGATCGAGTCAAATTCGGAAATATCTTTAAATACGCGCCGTATTAATATTAAAGTAATTACTTCATACTGCTTGCCAATAGACAGTGGAAATTCTCGGGGAATGGCCTCTATAATAAGTATTACCTCGTAAAAAATAATGAAACTAAAAGGCGTATAAATGGCTGAGAGGTACGAATGAGAGAGGTCCTGTAAAAAAGACCATTCGAAGTTCCAGTTTTTTACAAGGTATATCAAAAAAAGATGGATAAGAAAACTAAAGATAGCAGCAAGCAATACCACCTTGTCGAGCTTACGCAGATTGCTTTTTGTGAAGATAGAATCAAATAATCTTACCAATAATTTAATCATTACTTGAAAATAATATGTTGTACAGCAATGTTTTGATTGAGTAAATGGCATAAAAGTAATCTTTCTGCTTTTGCATCATTATAATTCTTGCTAGCTTTAAAGTTGAATTGATTTAAACTCAACAAATTATGCTATCAATTTTTCTTGCTGCCATCGTGGTTTTTTACCTCGCGTATCGATTTTATGGTCGTTTTTTAGATAAAACCTTTGATGTGGATGATAAAAATCGAACACCCAGCCATACGGAATACGATGGTGTAGACCGGGTGCCTACCAAAACACCCGTACTGCTCGGCCATCACTTTTCTTCCATTGCCGGGGCCGGGCCGGTAGTAGGACCCATTATAGCAGGTATCGCCTTTGGGTGGCTGCCGGCATTATTATGGATTGTGTTAGGTTCTATATTTGTGGGTGGCGTGCATGATTATTCTTCGTTAATGGCCTCTATTCGTCATAAAGCAAAATCGGTGGCAGAAATAGCGCGGCAGCATATGTCACCTCTTTCTTATAAATTATTCCTGGTTTTTATTTGGCTGGCCTTAGTTTATATTTTAATAGTATTTGTAGATCTTACGGCCACCGGATTTTCCGGAAGCCCCGAAGTAGCCACTAGTTCTATCTTTTTTATAATATTGGCTTTGGTATTTGGTGTGACGGTTAATCGCATGGGCATATCATTCAAAATTGCCTCTTTTATTTTTGTACCCTTAGTTTTTATCGGTGTGGCTGTTGGCCATCAATTACCTATCACCGAGGAGTGGATGCCATTTTTGGTTAATGATAATCTCACCCGCACCTGGACTCTTATACTTTTATTTTATTGCCTTATTGCTTCCGTTTCCCCAGTTTGGGCATTGTTGCAACCACGTGACTACTTATCCTCTTTCTTACTTTATGGATCATTACTTGGCGCATTTTTAGGAATTTTGATTGGAGGATTTGAACTTACCTACCCGGCCTTTACCGTGTGGTCAGATATTGATAAAGGAACCTTGTTTCCCATTTTATTCATTACTATTGCATGTGGTGCCTGCTCCGGCTTTCATAGCATTGTAGCTTCGGGTACCACCTCTAAGCAACTGGACCGGGAATCTGATGCTCGTAGAATTGGTTATGGAGCTATGCTCATCGAAGGATTGGTAGCTGTAATAGCTTTGTTTACGGTGGTAATGATGGCCTCCAATGCCAGCGTATTAAAGGAAGATCCTTTGGCTATTTATGGCAACGGTATTGGGAATTTTATGGCTACTTTTGGCTTGCCATATGAGTGGGGTCGATCATTTGGTATATTAGCAGTATCTACATTTTTGTTGACCACACTTGATACATCTACCCGATTGGGCAGATACGTTTTCGAGGAATTCTTTAACATGACCGGTGGTAAAACCAGATTTATTTCCACGATTGCCACCTTAATTTTACCTATCGTTTTTTCTTTTATTACTTTAAAAGATATAAAGGGTAACCCACTGCCGGCATGGAAAGCAATATGGCCGATATTTGGTGCCACTAATCAACTTTTGGCAGGTCTGGCTTTACTAGTTGTATTTGTTTATCTGAAAAAGAAAAGTAAGAAGTCATTATTTGTGGTATTACCAATGTTGTTTATGTTAATAATGACAATTTGGGCATTAATACAATTAATTTATCAGCAAGGATTAACCACCTTGGGAATTATATCAGCATTTCTTCTAATTTTAGCCATTATTTTAATTGCTGAAGCAGTGCGATCTATCTTTTTTTCAAAAGACAAAATAATAAAAACAGCTTAAAAAAAGGGATGTGTCGCAACACATCCCTTACAATTTAACCACTAACTAACAACAATTACAGCTTAAAATCAGCCGGCAACAATACTTTATCAATTACGTGTACTACGCCATTTGAAGCTTCAATATTTGCTTTTATCACCTCGGCATTATTTATATTTACGCCACCACTCTTTTTGGTCACTACCACATCACTACCTTCGGCAGTTTGTGCCATTTGACCATCAGTTAGTTTATCTGAGGTAATGCTACCCGGTACAACGTGATAAGTCAAAACCTTTACTAATTTGTCTTTATTTTCTGGCATCAAAAGTAATTTTAAAACACCTTCTGGCAATGCTTCAAAAGCGGCATTAGTAGGTGCAAATACAGTAAAAGGACCGTCACCTTTTAAGGTTTCTACTAATTCGCCTTGTTTAACCGCTGACACTAATGTACTTAACATATCAGTTGATACAGCTAAGTCCACAATGTCTTGATCCGCTGTTTTACCCTCACTAGGATCATCAGCAAAAGTGGTTGAAAATGAGAATGTTAATAATAACGCAAAAAATAATGTTAATCTTTTCATAGTTTTTATTTTAAATTAAAAATCAACTAGTAAAGTATTTGTGTTTAACTATTGTTTAAAATTATTAAACATATTTTAATAAAGATTGAAATAGGAAGAGGGAGAAAGTGTATATACTCAGCCAGGAGGTTATTTTATTAATGATTTAAATTACGCTACATTATTGTTTGACCTGCTTATCCCCAAGCACGTCCTCCACATATACCATCCTGATCAAAATAATAAAAGTGGCTAGAATTGGGGTAGATAGAAACAACGCCAGTATACCCAAAATGATGGTGAAAAAAATTTGTATCACTAATAAAAGAACCGGTGGCATTTGAATGGCACGCTTTTGCACATTTGGTGTAATAAAGTATGTTTCAAATAGTTGCACACCGGTAAACATTAGTGCAACATATAATGCCTGCTGCGGACTGTCAATTAGTGTAACCAAAATAGGGGGAATCGCGGCGATTACAGGGCCAATGTTGGGTACAAACGATAAGAAAAATGTAAAAACTGCGAAGGTGATTACTAATGGCACGTCCAAAAGCCAAAGACCAATACCGGTAAGTACCGCGGTAAGAAACATATCAATTATTTTACCTACAAACCAGCGAAACAATGTAGTATTAATGGTGCCTAATACCTCGCTTACTCTTTTTCGCTTTGATTGTGGAAATAACTTAACAAAACCATCGCGGTACAATTTAGGATCTGCTGCCAAAAAAACGCCGAATACGAAAATAAGTAATATATCCAGCAGCGCACTCAAGGTACCTTGCGCTACATTTAAAACCTTACTTACATTATTCATTACATTTTTGCCCGAACGCAAATCCTCATCTATTGATTTTAACAATCGAGAACCCATTTGAGAGTCTTCCAGGTAATCAGTGACCTGATCTATGGCTTGTGGAATTTTTTCTGATAATTCATCTACCTGATTGGTTACACTGGGGGCTAAAACAAAATAGAGACCTGTTATTACTAAAATATTGGTTATAATGACAACCGGCAGCCAAAGTTTTATATTGCCATTGGTTTTATTGGCAACTATACGAGCCAGACCTCGCCACAAAATAGCTAAAAGCCCTCCGGCAAAAAGTAATAAAATGACATGAATACCACTTTTAATCAGCAATAGTAGAAGTAAAATGAAAATTACTATTAGAACTTTTTTGACGAAGGAGCTGTAGTCTGCGTTGCTCATTTAATACTTTTTATAGATATAAATGTAACTGACAGAATTTGTTTAGATAAATTGGTCGCGCTCTTAGAATATTTCATTTGCCTTGGGTCAAAATAATAAAATTAGAAGCCACCGCTCATTGACATGAAGCCTGTATATTATTAAAACTTCAATCGGAATATGGTGTAAAGTTGTGGTTCCGACTTTACCGTGAGGCTACCGTTGTGCATTTGCATTATTTGGCGACTAAGGGCAAGTCCTATACCAGACCCGGTTTTTTTTGTAGTATAAAAAGGAATAAAAATTCTTTCGATAGCTTCCGGAATAATTCCCGGGCCGTTATCTTTTACTTCAATCAATACCCGTAGATCTGCATCAAATCGTGCCCTAAGCTCAATTTTTCGTTCCTCCTGTTCACTTATTGCTTCCTTGGCATTTTTTAATAAGTTGATCAATACCATATCTATCAAATCTTCGTCAGCTGTAATGGAAAGATCCTTAACATCCACAAAACAGGTGAAACTAATATCGGCGGATTTAAAATCTGATTCCATCAATTTATGAATATGATTAAAAAGCTGCTTTACCTCAATGGTTACAAATTTAGGTTTGGGTATACTGGTATAATCACGATAGGCGTCCACAAATTTTATCAAAGCTTTGCTGCGCGATTCGATGGTTTGCAGGCCCTGGCCAAGGTCTTCAATACTTTCCAGGTCTATTTCACATACTTCATCATCATCGTCTCCAAAGCGTACATCTTCTTTTAATATTTCATTGAGTGTACTTGTGAGAGAGGCTATTGGAGTGATCGAATTCATAATTTCGTGACGCAATACCCTGGTAAGGTTTTGCCAAGCCTCTATTTCTTTTTGTTGCAACTCCGACTGGATGTTTTGTATTGCCAGCAGCTTCAATGTTTTGCCACGCATGATCAAATGGGTTGCCTGTATCGACAAGTGCAAATCGTTGCTTAAACGAATCATCGTGTTTTGCCCGGCTGGCAATTCCATCAATAGCGTATACAAAGTTGGGTTGTCTGGCTTCAATTGTACTATATTGCGTATATTATAAGCAGAAAAAAAGCGGCGTGCCGTGTTGTTAATAAGTTCTACCTTTCCTTCAGTATCGAAAGAAAGTACGCCGGTACTAATATGCTGCACTACCGTATTCAGATAGTTGAGATGCTCTTCTTTTTCTTTACGTGTTTCACGAAAGGCATCCATCACTTCATTAAAAGCCCGGTTCAAATCTTTGAAACTATGCCCAAGCTTATTATCAGTAGAAAACCCCGAAGAAAAGTCAGAATATTTTATAGATTCTAAAAAGCGGGTAAGTTTTCGATTGGTATTTTCTAAATAGCGAAAAAGTTCCATCATTTGCAGCAATAAAATACCGGCTACAATGATGAGGCTTACCAGATTATTTTCCTGCGATAGCAGGTACACAAAAAAGTAAAGCACCAACCCAAGGAAGATTATCCTTATAATTACACTTGCACGAAAACTTCTAAAGGCCATATTTTTCTAATCTGCGGTAAAGTGACGAACGAGTGAGCCCCAATTCACTAGCAGCTGCGGTAATATTCCCGTCGTGTTTTTTTAATACCTTTCTAATCAATATTTTTTCAACTTCTTCGAGCTTAAATTGCTCCAGCATTACGTTGGCATCTTCAGCTACAGTAGGCTGAGATGCTGTAGCACCGCTATTAAAAAACAAATCGTCGGGTTGCAATACAGAACCGCTACTCATAATTACGGCACGCTCTAATGCATGCTGCAGCTCTCGCACGTTGCCCGGCCATTGATATTTCTGCATTCTTTTAATTGCTGGTTCACTGATGGTTTTTATATCTTTATTGTATTTTTTTGAGTAATAAAGCAAAAAGTGATTGGCAAGTAAGTGAATATCTTCCAACCGCTCCCTCAATGGCGGTAGTGCTACTTCTATGGTGTTAATCCGATACAACAGGTCTTGTCTGAAATTATTTTCACGCACCATATCATAAATGGGCATATTGGTAGCACATACCAATCTAATGTCTACCTCTTTTACTTTGTTGCTACCCACCCTGGTTACTTTTCTACTTTGCAATGCTGAAAGTAATTTGGCTTGCAACGGAAGCGTAACGTTTCCAATTTCATCCAGAAATAATGTGCCTCCGGAAGCAATTTCAAAGCGACCGGCTCTATCTTCTTTGGCATCAGTAAAGGCACCTTTGGTGTGACCAAACAATTCACTTTCAAATAATGATTCACTTATGGCACCCAGATCTACATTTATAAAGGCTTCTTTATTGCGAGGCGAATTTCGATGTATGGCCCTGGCTATTACTTCTTTACCGGTACCATTTTCACCCAATATGAGCACATTGGCATCGGTAGCAGCTACTCGTTCTATGGTTTCAAATACTTTTAGCATGGCTGGGCTTTGGCCAATAATGTCCTGAAATTTATGATCCAGGTCGGCGCTCATGGTTTCCTGGCGGGAGCGTAGGTTGCTAATTTCAAGCTTGCTTGCCCTTAATTTCATAGCCGACATCACTGTAGCCAAAAGCTTTTCATTTTCCCATGGCTTTAACACAAAATCGGTAGCTCCCTCTTTTATGGCTCTTACCGCCATTTGCACATCACCATAGGCAGTTATTAATACCACTACAGCAGATGGGTCAATTTCGAGTATTCGCTCCAGCCATAGAAAACCTTCATGTCCACTACTCACGTCTTTGGTAAAATTCATGTCGAGCAATATCACATCGTATTGCTCATTATTTAAAATAGTAGGGATAGATTCCGGATTCTTTTCAATATCCACCTGAGCAAAATGTCTCTTTAAAAACATTTTGGCAGCATGTAGCAAATCTTCATTATCATCTACCACTAAAATTCTACCACTTTTATTCGGGTTTTTTGCCATATTGGTACATTTCTATTTTTGCTTCTGCCAAATTGGTACAAAAGCGAAGCCAAAGATAAAGTTTATTATAAATAGATAGATCATAATAAAGTATAAATAGGGATAACAGGATGATAAAAGGCAATTTTACAATTTTTACGTTTTATAATAGGCTACTAAAACGACAATGATAATGTATATTAATCCGTCCGCTAGCGGACAGTCACGTTCGTAGGTGAACGATGGCGGACAAGAAGAATGAGTTACTAAATGCTTGTAAAGCATATTTCTATATTGGCACGCTTGTTGGCATAAGGAGTTTGTTAATGATTAAAATGAACGATGGATAGAGTAATTAAAAAGAAAAAATGGACTGCAAAAAGAATTGGTTTAATTGCATTTGCAGTGCTCTTTTTATCATTTGTGATTTATACATTTTTATTGGCAGATAATCGATCAAAATTAAATGTAGACACTGAAAAGCTTACCGTTTCTACAGTAGATTATGGTACTTTTCAAGAATATATTCCAGTAACGGGAACTGTAATGCCTAGCAAAACCTACTACATTGACGTAGTAGAAGGGGGCATAATAAAAGCCATAAAAACCGAATCAGGTGCCATGGTAGACAAGGGTGATGTAATTCTTGAACTGTCTAACTCTAACCTGGAGCTAAATGTACTCGACCGCCAAACGAATTTATACGAGCAATTGAGCCTAACTGCCACTACCCGTCTTTCGCTTGACCAAAACGACCTGGATCAACAGCGACAAATTGCTGAAATTAATTATCGTTTAGAACTTTTGGAACCTCAGGTACAAAGACTTAAAAATTTGTATAAAAAAGAATTGGTGTCTAAAAGAGAACTGGAAGAAGTGGAAGAAGAATATTTATACAATAAGAAAAGAGAAAAAATATTAAGCGAATCTTACCAAAAAGACTCCCTTTCTCGCGCCATTCAGCTACGCCAGTTGGGCCGCAGGGAAAAAATGATGATGAAAAGCCTGGATGGTGTGAATGGCATACTGGACAATTTGATAGTAAAGGCCCCTATGAACGGATTGCTAACCATGATACCTGATTTGGATATAGGACAGTCGATAAACCAGGGAGAAAGTATAGGGCAGGTAGATGTAGTTGGTAGTTATAAAGCCAGAGTAAGAATAGATGAGCTTTATCTGCCACGAATTGACACCGGACAGATAGGCACCTTTCAATTTGACAATAATACCTATACATTAAAAATAACAAAGATCTATCCCAATATTACCGAAGGTAGATTTGAAGTAGACATGGAGTTTGTTTCTGAACAACCGGAAGGTATTAAAAGAGGTCAATCGTTGCGGATAAGGCTGGAACTTAGCAAATCACAAGAAGCACTGCTGCTATCTATGGGAGGCTTTTATCAAGATACCGGTGGCAATTGGGTATTTGTGCTGCAAGATAATGGCAAAGCAGTGAGACGCGATATACGCCTGGGACGCAAAAACAATGAAAACTTTGAAGTGCTTGAAGGCCTGCAACCTGGTGAAAAGGTGATAACTTCTTCCTATGAGCATTTTGGTGATAATGAAGTACTATTATTGAATTAAAAAAATAACTTAAACATACAGTCATGATAAAAATTAGAAACCTTAAAAAACTTTATACTACAGATGAAGTAGAAACAACAGCCCTGAATAGTATTAACGTAGACATTAAAGAAGGCGAATTTGTTGCTATCATGGGGCCTTCAGGGTGTGGAAAATCGACATTACTTAATATATTAGGCTTACTTGATAATCCATCAGAAGGAGAATATCACTTTGTAAACCATGAAGTATCAAAATATTCAGAAAGGCAAAGAGCCCAACTCCGTAAGGGTTCAATCGGTTTTGTATTTCAGAGTTTCAACCTGATCGATGAATTGACTGTATTTGAAAACGTAGAATTACCTTTGTTGTATTTAAAAGTTCCCTCATCAGAAAGAAAGAAAAAAGTGGAAGAAGTGCTGGAGAGAATGAATATTATGCATCGGCGAAACCACTTTCCACAACAATTGAGTGGTGGTCAGCAACAAAGGGTGGCCGTAGCTCGTGCTATTGTAGCAAAGCCTAAAGTAATTTTGGCCGATGAACCTACCGGTAATCTGGACTCTGCCAACGGTGAAGAAGTGATGAAATTGCTTAGCCAACTAAACGAAGAAGGTACTACAATTATAATGGTTACGCACTCGCCCTACGATGCTAACTATGCCCACAGAATTATCAACTTATTTGATGGCAAAGTAGTAACTGAAAATATTAAAGAGCAGTTTCATATTTAACTTTTGGCCAACTGTTAAATAGTTGAAACAAAGATTTAAATTATTATTTGACCTTTGCGGAATTGATGTATTATCGTTTCCGCTTTTTTTGTATTAGTCTATTTAAGATCATAAGAGGGTAGAGCATTTAATCTTATTAAAAATCGTTTTGCTGAGCTCAATAAATCTACTATATTAAGATCTTATTTTAAGGAATTTTTGAAATCTACCATTGGGAATGTATCTAATTTATGTAACCACAAAAAATCTGCAGCAAGTAATTCCAATGGTAAAATCAAATGGATCGTATTGAAAGTTCAATCAAAAGTTCATCAATGTTTCACTTTGATTTACAAGGTTTTTACATTACTTCATTTTCCTCATTAACTTCGCGTAAAAATTCTCCTTGCATATTGAATAACACTTCAATCTCTTGCTGGCCATTTTCTAACTCAACCTCAATATATTCTTGATTATCTATTTCAATTTCATCGGCATCGTCAATTTCATACCCTGGATAATTAGCTTCAATGTATTTAGTTGTGGCAGCAGGTAGTTCATCTTCAGAAACATCAAGCTCCGATTCAATTATATTTCCCTGCATATCGTAGGTGATTTCCATTTCAACTTCATTTTCTTCAAACTCCACCTCATAGCCTTGTCCTTCTTTTTCCCATTCTACTTCCATGGCATTAGGATACTCGCTATTGAAAGCGTTTAAAATGTTGTCAGGCACTTCTTCAACGCTGGTTTCACAAGCAAAAAATAGTATTGTAGTAAATAATACTGCTGTTATTGATCTAAAAATATTCATCTTTTATTAATTGGTTAGTATAAAAGAATAACAGCTCAAGTAACAATATGTTTACATACTTCTCAAATGCTAAGCCTCTCCACGCTTAAGCTCAATGATAGTTACTTCGGGCCATATACCTATTCTACCAGGATAACCAATAAATCCAAAGCCTCTGTTAACGTATAAATATTGATTTTTTTGCTGATAAAGTCCAGCCCATTGCTCGTAAACGTATTTAGATGGACTCCATTTCCAATCGCCTATTTCTACTCCGAACTGAAACCCATGGGTATGGCCACTAAAGGTAATATCAATATCCTGATACCCGGGCAGTACTTGCTTGTTCCAGTGGCTGGGATCGTGAGAAAGTAAAAGCTTTACCGGCAAATCGTGCATCCCCTGATAAGCCTTTTGCAAATCACCATATTTAGGAAATCTACCTTTACCCCAATTTTCCACACCTATAATACCTATTGATGCATTATCAACGGTAACCGTTCTATTCACATTGTTGAGCAAATCCCAGCCCAGTTCTTTATGTGCTTGAAGTAAGTCCTGAAAATTTTGCTTTTTAGCTTCCGGAGAAGACCATTGTCGATAGTCTCCATAATCGTGATTTCCCAAAGTAGAAAATACTCCTAATGGTGCTTTTACTTGTTTAAAAACATCAAAATAGTCATTAATTTCATCCGACGAGTTGTTTACCAAATCGCCTGTGAAGAAGATGAGGTCTGGCTTTTCGGCAAGAAACATTTCCACACCGCCATTTACAGCCTTTTTATTAAAAAAACTTCCTGAGTGAATATCAGATAATTGTCCCAAACGCATACCATCAAATTCTTTGGGTAAATTGGGTAAATAAATTGTATTACGATGTACCCGATAATTGTGAGCTCCGCTTAAAATACCAAAGCTCATGGAAGCTGCCGGTACTGCACCTGCTACCAATGCTGCTCGTGAGAGAAACTCTGACCGGCTGATTTTTTTCCCTGTCGAAATTACTGTCTCATTTTTACTATAAGCAGAAATTTTATATACTGCCCAGCGAATAAGCCTCACCAAGTCATCTATAAGCAGAAAAATAACTGCAAATGTTTTGGCTACCACATGAATAAAAATCCATACGATTATAAAATTACGGAAGGTTTTACTTGCTGATTCAAAATCAATAAAATTGACCGCTATGATACCGGCAAAAGTAATGACAGTGAGACTCCAATAAGCAATATGAATTAACTTACGCCAGCCGGGAGTCAAGCTGCCGGTCAAATTTTTAATTGCCTGAAATACGTATAAATCAAGTAATAAGATGGCTATTGCCACTATAGAAATAAAAATTGTTCTATTCATAAGTTGAAATTAACTAGCGATTAGGCTTTGTAGATACTCATTAGTTTTTCATGCGAACTTTTTTTACCCGCTTCATTCTTTTATGCTTCTTGGAGTTATAGCGTTTCTTATAAGTTTTAGGCTTGAGTACTGTGGTATATCCATTTTGCGAGCCAACGCATGCCGAAGTAGAAGCAAATATTATAAATAAAAAGATGACAATGAGTAAATACCTGCATAATAATTTAAAAGAACTACGAACCCAACTTTGCATGCATTATACTAATTTTCCTAGGTATGAACGTACAATTATAGATATAGTTTTTTAGGCTCTTATTTATTTTTAGAAGTTGTGATGCTGAAAAACCACACCTCATCAAATTAATAATAAAGTATGGTTACAAAGGTTTACCTGTAGAAGGCCATTGGAAATGTAAAACAACGATTAAGGTAAAAATGGTAAACTTTTACACGATTATTTGAAATAAAACATATTTAATTAATGAAAACTGATGAAATTGCTGGTTTTAAATTAGTTATCTTTTCTTAAGCAATATTCTTTCTTCTCAATTCATTAAAGGCCATTTCACATTCACGGCTGAGCATATTGATTAATTTCAATAGCTGATCGGCATTAGATACGCTTTGGCTATACTGCTCAATATCTTTAATAAGGCGCTGTCCGTCATTCATTCCCATAAATGTAAGGGATGGCTTCATACGGTGAGCCGTTCTACCTATCTGGGGCCAATTGTTCTGACTAGCCAGTTGCTGCATTTCAGCCAGCAATTCAGGCGTTTGTTCCAGAAAAGTAGTAATCATGTCACTCATGAAATTTTCATCATTATCACTTATAGATTTTAAGTACGATAAATTGGTAATTCTATGCATCTTTAACAAAAAGTTAGGTTATCACTCTATTTTTACTATAGCTTATTTATTCACTTCTACGTAATCTTCTTTGTCTTCCATTTCTTTCAAATACCGGTATATGGTTGATTTCCCAATATCTAATTTTTGAGCCACTTTAATTACATTGTTGTCGTGTTTGTCTAAAAAGAATTGAATAATTTTAAAAATATAATCTCTTAAAGACAATTCTTCATTTAAAAGGTTATTGTCATTCAATACATTGACACTGTTGAATTTAATATCTTCGGCAGTTATCATGTTATCAGCAGCCATTACTGCACTCAACTCTACCACAGATTTAAGCTCACGTACGTTTCCGGGGAAACTATAATTCATTAATTTTTCCTGTGCAGAACGATCCAATTGCATCAAACCAAGGTTGTTTTCCAGGCAAAAGGTATCTAATAAATGTTTGGCAATAATTATTACATCATTTCCTCTTTCACGCAAGGGAGGTAAATTGATAGGCAACCCTAACAAGCGATAGTACAAATCTTCCCGGAAGTTGCCATTTTTTACCTCATCAGCCAAATTGCGATGAGTGGCTACAAT
>Ga0207419_1001489_pt1 | contig 17387 bp, 16 predicted proteins | sample ElkSloMetagenome_4_FD_184723 | JGI IMG/M metagenome (GOLD analysis project Ga0207419, IMG submission 184723) | Hot spring microbial communities from Elkhorn Slough, Monterey Bay, USA - MD2A (version 2) | ecosystem: Environmental > Aquatic > Marine > Intertidal zone > Estuary: Microbial mat ...
CCACAGACCCGGATGTTGATACACTCCGAGATTTGAATAGACTCCGAAGCAGTGCCGCTTTTATTGCCAGGGCGGGAGTCCCTCTCAATCCCCCTAATGTCCCGATAAACACAGGGGGTATAAACTTTACCCCAAGGCCGCAAACCACCCCTGCCCAAATTAGCGTCGGGGATATCGATACCACTTCCCCTGCTTTCCCTGAAAGTGGTGGTCTGGTAATTTTACAAGCCCTAGGAGGAGATATCGAAACCGGAGATATCAATACTTCGGACACCCTGACAACGGCCCAAGGTGGCGATATTGACATCGATTCTGGGGGGGATGTTACAACGGGCAATCTCAACACTTCTGCCCGTTCTCAAAATAATAGCGCGATGGCAGGCAGTATCAATATTACCGCCACAGACGATATTACCACCCGCAATATCAATGCCTCAGCCAGAGGAACAACAGCAACAGGAGGCAGTTTAACCCTACAATCGGGAGACGATATACGAACAGGCAATATCAATACCTCAGCCATTGCGACAGATGGGGATGCGAGGGGGGGTGATGTGGATTTGCAAGCCGATGACCGCATCCAAACCCGCGATATTAATACTTTTACCGGGGCTGTTGATGGTAACGCTACCACAGGGAGTTTAACCTTACAAGCCGGAAGCCGCATTGATACCAACGATATTGATGCGTCGGCGTTGGTAAGAATTGTTGCCAGTAACGCCTTACTATTTGCTAGGAGTGGACAGCTTAATTTTATCGCTCGCGATCGCATCTCCACAGACGATATTGACGTTTCGGCCCGCGTGATTGGTAACGGCATTAGTCAGGGGGGAATTGTTGATTTTCGCGGCCAAGATATTATCACGGCCAGTATTAATGCCAGCGATGACAGCGATAATCCTAGCGGGCAAATTCGCTTGCAGGGTAACGGGATTATCGCCAATCAGGGGATTAATGCCCCTGGTAATCAAATTTCAGTTAATAGCAACAATAATCGCGAAGTACAGCCCGAAGCCGACACCCTGCGCCCCACCTTACCGGAAATTTTGGCCCAATCCCTGAGTTGTACTAACCCCAACGCGGGTTTACCCAGAGTTGAGCAAATCTACACCAATGAATATACAAATTATTTTGGGCGATCGCGCCCCGAATCTAGCCTGAGTTTAAGTAATTTGTGCGATAGCCTCGCTTTGGTGGCCGACCGCACCGAAACCACCCCCGCGATCGTTTATGCTCATTTTGTCCCGGTAGAAGCGGATTCTCGCCGCAAACAAGCCCCCGACGAACAACTCGAACTCATCCTGGTTACCGCCGAGGGTCAATTTGTTTCTCAGCGTCCTTTGGGGGCGACGCGAGAAGTCGTAGAAGCCCTCGCCCTCGAATTTATGGCCGAAGTTGCAGACATCGAGAAAGCCGAATTTGAACCCCTAAGTTACCTCCCTGCCGCCCAACAACTGTTTCAATATCTTATTGCCCCCCTCGACGGGGAACTACAACAGCAAAACGTCGAAAATTTAATCTTTATCGTAGACGAAACCCTGCGTTCCTTGCCCTTAGCTGCCCTCCACACCGGAACAGACCCCCAAAACCCCGAAAGTGGCCAGTTTCTCGTCGAACGCTATAGCCTCAGCTTAATGCCCAGTCTCAACCTCACAGACTTACGTTACACCGATATTCGGGATGCCCAAGTTTTGGCCATGGGTGCGTCAGAATTTGCCCCCGAACAAAGCCAAACCCCCCTGCCCTTCGTCCCTCTCGAACTTGCCGTTATTCCCGAACAACCTTGGCAACCGGACGAATTTCTCAACGAAGAATTTACCCGCCGCAACCTCATCGAACAACGTAACGAAGAGCCTTATGGCATTATTCACCTCGCCACCCACGCCGCTTTCCAACCGGGATCGCCGGACAACTCTTTTATCCAACTCTGGGATGATAAACTGAGACTTCCTGAAGTTCGTAATCTACGCTGGAACGATCCCCGTGTCTCCCTTTTAGTCCTCAGCGCTTGCCAAACTGCTTTGGGCGATCGCGAAGCTGAACTCGGATTTGCGGGTCTCGCTTTTCAGAGCGGCGTTAAATCTGTTCTGGGGAGTTTATGGTACGTTCGCGGCGAAGGCACATTACACCTCATGGCCGAATTTTACAACCAACTCAGTCAAGGCAATATCAAAGCCGAAGCCCTACAAGCCGCCCAAGTCGCCATGCTTCAAGGTCGCGTCCGCGTTGATGTAGAAGGGCGCATTCTCCTGGACAATGAACCCGTAATTCTCACCAACGGCCAACCCCTGCAAATTGATTTGGAGTTTTCCGGCCAAGCGAACCTACCCCATCCCCATTATTGGGCGGGTTTTACTCTCATTGGCAGTCCGTGGTGATTGGTCATTCGTCATTTGTCCTTGGTTATTGGTTGTTAGTTATTGCTTCTCCCCACTGCCCACTGCCCACTGCCTACTGCCCAAAAAACTGATAACTGATAACTGATGACTGATAACTGAAAACCCCTACCATCCCCAAGTTCCCATACCGCCTTTGAAGGGGCCGACAATATCCGAGGTAATCCAACCGCCGTAGAAATCCCCCGCTTGGGCTTGGACTTCTTCACCGTCTACATAACAAGTATCCATACGACTGGCGTAAAACGAGACATAATCTTTGATGTCCGCGAAGCGATCGCTCGGCTCGGTATAATACCAAGCTGCATTGGCCGCCTGTTTCTCTCCCACGACAATCGTATAGTACCCCGCAACCCCTTTCCACTCGCAAAAACTTTGCTTCGGGGTTGCCTGGAGATACTGCATCTGGATATCTTCAGGGGGGATGTAATATACGGGGGGATGACTGGTTTCTAACACCCGATAACCTCTGGTCGTATCGGCAATCGTCACGCCATTAAACACCACTTGCAAGCGTTTAGAGACGGGTTCTAATGCCGGGGGTCGTGGATAATCCCACACCGATTCCTGACCGGGCTTTGGTTCGATCCGTTGCGGTCTCATAAACTCCTCCTAGAATTACTCCTCGTCGGTACTCATGATTTGCGGAACTCGGAAAAAATCACCTTCTTGGGCTGGGGCTTCTCTCAGGAGGTCTTCGCGATCGATTTCGGTTTGAATGGTGTCAGACCGCGTGACGTTACTCACCTCAATCACCCGTGTCATCGGTTCGATGTTATCGGTGTTGAGTTCGCCCAACTGCTCGAAATATTCAAGAATACTACTCAATTGCGGCGTAAATTGTTCTTCTTCTGCTGGAGTCAGTGCTAAACGCGCCAAATGAGCGACTTTCTGCACTTGTTCGCGGTCAATTTTCATCTATTTTTATTTTGTAATGTTTTGAGTCATGAACAACCAACAACAAAGGACAAAGGACCAACAACTAGAAAAAGACATCCATATCCGATCGCCCTGTGGTTTTGAGCCAGTTTTGGGCTTCGATGTAGTTGTTGGGGGCTAAACGAATGGCTTGCTTCCAATATTCCGCCGCTTTATCAAACAAAGCTTCAGCCGTGTCATTATCTCCGGCTTCTTTGGCTTTTTCGCCCTGATAGTGATAAATAACGGCAATATTGTTAAAAGATTGTGGCATTCTGGGATTCAGGTCAATGGCTTCGTTATATTGCGCTAAAGCTTTCTCATGTTCGCCATTACTCGCATAAATTAACCCCATGTTATACAGAATAAAACTGCGATCGCTGGCATCGTCTTCGAGTTCTAAAGCCTCTTTGTAGTTATCGAGGGCTTCGGCATATTCTCCATCGGCTTGGGCTGACATACCATCGCGATAATAAGCAAAAGCTTCTTTTGAGCGTTTGTTGGTCGGCAGCACTTTTAAAATAATGTCTGCCATGACGGTAAAGCTTTTATCAATAAAGTTATCGTTTCGTTGAGTGCGTGGCATAGGGTTTGATTAAGTGGGTAACCATTTAATCAAATATGGTAGCTCGTTCGACAGATTTTTTACCGTTAGTCCGGGGTTTCTTTCCCCGCAGTAATGCTAAAATCGGACTTCAAAACCCTTCAAAAGCCAAGATATTAAGGAAAACGCCCGACGCGATCGCCCTAACCCTTCCTCAAGCAGATTGATTTCACAAACTTTTGGGAGAGACCCCCTATAATGAGCATAAATCCCCAGCGTCTTGCCGTCGATTTTCAAGTTTAAGCTTGTCTACGCTCAAGACAACTTTTGTGTCAAATTTGACGGCTTTCCTTAATTCGGGTTGAAAGGTTGAAAGATTATCTAACCTCGGTCGTTACTCAAACCTTAAATCCAGCAATTGAGGGTTATGCTTTTATCCACCATGATTGCATTAAAGCGATAATGACAGGCATTGCATCAGTCTCTCCTGCCGATCTTAAAACTCGTCGCCAAGAACTCAAGCGTCGCCGCCAACTGCGATTACTCCAAACCACCTGGCGATCGCTTTTGGCGACGGGAATGGCTTGGGGATTATTCTGGATTTTAACCCAACCCAATTGGGTCATCCGCGATCCCCAGCAAATCGATGTCGAAGGCAACGAAATGTTGTCCCCCCAAACCGTGCGATCGCTTTTATCTTTATCTTATCCGCAATCGTTATGGCAACTCGAACCCCAAATCCTCAGCCAGCAAATTACCGCCACAGCCCCGATTAGCGAAGCCCGCGTGATTCGGAGCTTACTGCCACCCCGTTTAACCATTGAAGTCGAAGAACGTCAGCCGGTCGCGATCGCGATTTCTCCGAATCAGCAAACCCTAGGTTTTATCGACGAACAAGGTATTTTTATGGCGAAAGAAAGTTATATCGGTTTGACCGAAAGTCAGGAGTTACCGAAGCTCAAAGTGATCGGCTTTCAGACTGACCCACCCTTTAACTGGCCGGCCCTTTACCAAACCCTGGCCGCTGCCCCCATCGAAGCCATAACCCTTGATGTCCGAGACCCCCAAAATTTAATTTTGAAAGTGGATATTGGCGATATTCACCTCGGCCCCTATAGCACTCAACTGCCCGAACAACTCGACGCTTTAGCCCGTTTGCACGAACTTCCCGATCGCGTCGAAGCCGATAGTATTAACTACATTGATCTGACCAATCCCACCTCTCCCACCGTACAACTGCACCAAACCTCAGAGCAACAACCTACTAAAACCCCTTGACCGACCGAGCCGTAATTTGACAAGATGTTGAATCCCCAAGGCCTTGATTTTATAAGAATTATGTATTAAACCTTGCTTATACCAATGTCACTTGATAGTAAACTAGGGCTAAACCAAACCCCAAGCGATCGTCCAGAATATCCCGATCTTAGCGTGGAAAATAATTACCCTTTCAATAACTCTGGCATCCCTTTTCCTTCTACCAACGAAGGACAAGGTATCCCCGGAGAAGAACCACGAACCCATAATATTGTCCCCAGTAATGTCGCCCGCATCAAAGTCATTGGTGTTGGCGGCGGGGGCTGTAATGCGGTCAACCGCATGATTGCCAGCAACGTGACTGGCGTTGAATTTTGGGCGATTAATACTGATGCTCAAGCCCTAGCCCTAGCTGGCGCTCAAAAACGCCTACAACTCGGTCAGAAAATCACGCGGGGTTTAGGTGCCGGGGGAAATCCAGCCATCGGCCAAAAAGCCGCCGAAGAATCCCGCGATGAAATCGCCCAAGCCCTAGAAAATACCGATTTAGTCTTTATTACCTCCGGCATGGGGGGTGGCACAGGAACCGGGGCCGCCCCCATTGTGGCCGAAGTCGCCAAAGAAATGGGTTGCTTGACCGTGGCAATTGTGACTCGTCCCTTTACCTTTGAAGGCCGCCGTCGCACCACCCAAGCCGAAGAAGGCATCGCCGCCCTCCAAGGTCGAGTCGATACCCTGATTATTATTCCCAACAACAAATTACTCGAAGTCATCCCCGCCGAAACTCCGGTACAGCAAGCCTTTTTGGTCGCTGATGACGTACTGCGGCAGGGGGTACAAGGCATTTCGGATATTATTACGATCCCCGGCTTGGTGAATGTGGACTTTGCCGATGTACGGGCAGTGATGGCCGATGCGGGTTCGGCGTTGATGGGCATTGGCCAAGGTTCGGGTAAATCGAGGGCGAGAGAAGCGGCGACGATGGCCATTTCTTCGCCGTTGCTAGAGTCTTCCATTGAAGGGGCCAAAGGGGTGGTCTTCAATATCACGGGGGGCAGCGATTTAACCCTACACGAAGTCAACACCGCCGCCGAAACCATCTACGAAACGGTCGATCCCAACGCCAATATTATTTTTGGGGCGGTGATCGATGAAAGAATGCAGGGTGAAGTGCGAATCACGGTAATTGCCACGGGCTTTAGTGGGGAACCGCCCAAGCCGGAAAGCACCCCTAGGGCGATCGCGACCCCAACGCGCCCCAGTATTCCCGCACCGCCCCCGCCACGACCCACCCAACCGGAACCGCCCCCCCCAGATCGCAGCGGCCAAGGACTGGACATTCCAGAATTTTTACGCAGACGCAGAGGCTTTCCGCGACGGTAAACCATGATGAAATTACCCACAGCATTAACCATTGCCGGGTCGGATAGTGGCGGCGGTGCGGGGATTCAAGCGGATTTGCGAACCTTTGCGTTTCACCTCGTTCACGGCAGCAGCGCCATTACTTGTATTACCGCCCAAAATACCTTGGGGGTGGATCGAGTCGATGCGTTGCCCCCAGAAGCCGTACAAGCCCAAATTAAGGCGGTTGTAGAAGATATTGGGGTACATGGGGTAAAAACCGGAATGCTGCTGAATGCGGGGATTATCGAGGCGGTAGCGGACAGTTTGGCCGCCCTGTCCTCCCCGGCGCTTGTGGTCGATCCGGTCATGGTTTCTCGTACCGGAGCGCAATTGATTGACGATAGCGCGATCGCGTCTTTACAATCTCGCCTGCTGCCCCTAGCCACCCTGATTACTCCCAATCGCTACGAAGCCCAAATTTTAAGCGGCTTAGAAATTACCAATCTTGACGAAATGCAAAAAGCTGCTCGTACAATCTACGACCTTGGGGGGATGACAGTATTGGTGAAAGGGGGAGGGATGACCGGAGATTGTCGCGGCGTGGATGTTTGGTTTGATGGCGATCGCCTCGAAATCTTAAAAACCGAAGTTGTGGACACTCCCAACACCCACGGTACAGGCTGCACTCTCTCGGCCGCGATCGCCGCCAATCTCGCCCAAGGTCAAGATGTTTTGAGTGCCGCGATCGCCGCCAAACAATACGTTACCACCGCCCTCCACCACGCCCTCGACATCGGCCAAGGCACCGGGCCCGTCGGTCATTTTTTCCCGCTTTTACGAATAACAAACGACCAATGACCAAGGACAAATGACCCAAAAATCATTTGCCAAAATGAGGCAATTGCGTCAAAATTCCGGTATCGTCGCTGTACGGACTTGGAATCAGTATCAGAGATTGAGTAAATTGAGAACTCGATTGCATTTCTAAAGCGCAGAAAAACATATCCTTTTCTATAAGTTTGGCTATAGCTATGATGTCTAATTCTCGCGTGAACACTCCCCCCAATACCCCTGCTGCGGCAGCTAAACCCACCCCTCCCAATTCCTCCACGTATCGCCCCTCAGTTCCCATCAGCGTCTACCGCGAACTGGCCAGCGAACTCCAACACAAAGAGGAGCAATTAAAAACGCTCCAAGTCCAAAACCAACAACTGCTTCAGCACAATCAACGCCTGCACCAAGAAGTCGAAAAACTAGGGGCTTGGGCGCAAAAAGTTCAGCAGTTGACCCATGCTTACGACCCCCACGGCAGAGCCAAAGAACAATCCCCCGTTGTTAACGCCACACCGCCGAGCTTAGAACCGCAGCCCGTCGCCACTCCCGAAACTCCCGCCGTTGTCCCGCCGCCCACCTCAGCCAACACCAAAAATCAAAATACTTCTGGGGAATCCTCCCGCGATGTCAGCGCTTGGCTGTTGGGGATCGCAGTGGCTTTGATTATTCTGGTGTGTTTTGGCTTGGGTTTCCTCGTCATGCGGCCTCTATTCACCGAGCAGGATAACAGTCCCGAACTGCCCCAACCCGAACAAGATATCGAAAATCCTTAAAAGACAAACCGTTTGTAGTAAGCCCTTCTGGGCTTGCTGATGACAAAGTTAAAGATTCTCGTCGCCCGATCTCGCCCCCCGTGAATCTCCCCGCAACTCACCGCTAAATTTCGTTAAGGTATATTAAGTTGCGATCTCAAACAATTTAAGGTATTCAAATGGCAGATCAACTCATTCGGGCGACCGCAGCAGACGGGGGAATTCGTGCGGTTGGAGTCATCACCACGCGCTTGACCGAAGAAGCCAGACAAAGACACAAACTATCCTATGTCGCCACCGCGGCCCTTGGTCGAGCAATGTCTAGCGGGTTGCTCCTCGCTTCGAGTATGAAACGAGAAGACTCTAGGGTAAATATTCGTATCAAAGGCGATGGTCCCCTGGGGGGATTACTCGTTGATGCCGGACTTGATGGTACAGTGCGCGGCTATGTCACCAACCCCAGTGTCGAGCTACCTCCGAATGCGGTAGGAAAGCTTGATGTCGGGGGCGCAGTGGGTCATAATGGCTATCTTTATGTCGTGCGGGATGTGGGCTACGGTTATCCCTATTCAAGTACCGTCGAACTCGTTTCTGGGGAAGTGGGAGAAGATGTGGCGCATTATCTCGTCACCTCCGAACAAACGCCCTCGGCCTTACTGGTTGGGGTTTTTGTGGGCAGTGAAGGAGTAACCGCATCTGGCGGTATTTTGCTCCAAGTGATGCCCAAAGCTGCCCGCGATGAAGCACTGGTGCAAACCCTAGACTCCCGCGTATCTCAACTGTCTGGCTTTACACCGTTGTTACGTCAGGGTAAAGCGATTCCTGAAATCTTCCAAGATTTATTGGGAGATATGGGTTTGACGATTTTCCCCGAAGTCCAAATGGTGCGTTTCAACTGTCGCTGCTCCTTTAATCGCGTCTTGGGGGCATTAAAGCTGTTGGGCGTTGATGAGTTGCAAGACATGATCGAAAAAGACGATGGGGCAGAAGCGACTTGCGATTTTTGCGGCGAGGTTTATCGCGCTAACTGCGATCAGTTATCTCAGTTAATTGAAGACCTCCAAGCTGAATCGGTTTAGTTAGAGCAACCGCCAAATCGGTCAGGACAACCTATCCATTCTTAGAAAATAAGCCCAAGCGAACAGTAGGAGAGGGGTTGGGGTGAGGGCGATCCTTGCGAGTTAAAACGTAACTGTTTTGCTTGCTGCTATAGTTTGATGGGGTGGGATTTTCCCGCCCTTGATTGGGGTTTTGTCCGGGGTTGGCTTCAGTTTGTCTTGTCCAGAAGTCCCTAGATTCGTTCAAAAAAAGCCGTTCGCCCCTTAGAAAACAAACTCCGAAACCCTTTGGTACTCAAACCCCTAGGTAAATGTCCTTCTGGGGCGGATAAGTCAAAAGTTAGCTCTGAGTGAGACAACCAACCAGAAGAATTAGGATTGCGCCATCCGACGATTTCACCAAACTTTGGCATAATTGGGGCATCGACGGTTTGAGTGACTACCAAACTTTGATAAATTCGCTTTTGAATACTAAATCCAAAACGATTATAACTGTATTTTCGCCACAGTCGATCGATTTCTAAGACATCGGAATAAGATAAGCTTTTAATACTTTGATAATCTAGCCAACCTTCTTGTTCTCGTTGAGCAAGTTGGCAAATCAATTGTGATGTTTCGAGGTCGGCTTCTTGCCATTGTTTTGTCTTTAAAAAAGTTTCTAAACGAGGATAACGAGAAGTTGCATCTTTTAGCTGCAAGTCGTTTAAAACTGCGGCTACCGATTGATAACGATCTTTGGGTTTGGGTTCGATTAGTTTATCTATAATTTGACCCAAGCGATGGCTCACTGTATTGAGTTTTAAATGTTTTCGCCATAGCCACTCACCCTGCCAATCATCAAATAATTCGGTTGGTTCTACGTTCGTTAACAAGTTTAAACAAGTGACCCCCAGACTATATAAATCACTAATAAAGTCGGGTTTTCCTTTCGCTTGTTCGGGGGCGCAATATTGGACTGTCCCGATAATTGTTCCTGGGGCGCTACTGGGTGAAGATGCAACAGATTTCGCTGCCCCAAAATCCACTAGAACCAACTGACTATCGGAATTACGTCGAATAATATTTTCGGGTTTTAGATCGCGATGGATGATTTTATTTTGATGAACAAAGTTTAAGAGTGGTAATAAGTCCTGCAATAACTGGTAAATTTCAGGTTCTGTATAAATGCCTTTACTTTCTAGTTCTTGTTGTAAGGTTTGCCCATCAATAAATTCTTGGACTAAATATTGCCGATTCTGATGGGTGAAATATGCGAATAAAGTGGGGATTTGGGGATGTTGACCGAGTTCTTCTAAGCGTTGGGCTTCTTGGGCAAATAATTCTGAGGCTTTTTGAACGTTGGTAGTCCCTTGGGCTTGCGGCAGAAATTGTTTAATCACACATAGAGATTTAGACGGTTTGAACTCATCTACTGCTAAAAAAGTCCGTCCAAACCCTCCTTCACCCAGAATCATTTTTGCCCAATATCGTTCTACCAGTAATAATTTATGACCGCATTTCAGACAAAATTTAGCCTTGTCGGAGTTGGGGGAAAGACAATCGGGATTGAGACACTGACGCATAAACTTTGGAGGCGAAGATCTATCTAAATTTGACTATAGTTTTAAGTATTACTACATTCCCGTTCGACAAATTTTTGGGCAGTACGGAGGATTTGTCCGGCAAGGATGGCAGCCCCAAAGCCGTTATCAATGTTCATCACCGCGACACCTGCCGCACAGGAGTTTAGCATGGTTAAAAGGGGTGCAACACCGCCAAAACTTGCGCCGTAGCCGATACTGGTGGGGACAGCGACAATGGGACAGTCGGCTAATCCCGCGACAACACTGGGTAATGCCCCTTCCATCCCCGCAACGACAACGAGAACGTCGGCATCTTCGATAACATGACGGTTGTCGAGGAGGCGGTGGATGCCAGAGACTCCCACATCCCAGAGGCGTTTGACCTCAAAGCCGCACAATTCGGCGGTAATGGCGGCTTCTTCGGCAACGGGGATGTCAGATGTCCCGGCGGTGAGAATCAGCAGGTTGCCGGGGCGTTTCGGGAGGCGGTGGCGATTTTGTAGGGCGCAGATTTTCGCGTCGGGGTAGTAGTGTAAGCCGGGGACTTGTGCTTGTAGGGCTTCCCAGATTTGACGTTCGATGCGAGTGGCCATGATGGTGGGGTTGCCGCGATCGCGCATTTTGTTCATAATACCCGCAATCTGCCCTGGGGTTTTGTCTTGGCCCCAAATCACTTCCGGGAAGCCAGTACGAAAGCTGCGATGATGGTCAACTTTGGCAAAGTCTCCCACGGGTTCGTAGTCGAAGTATTTGAGTTTACTGAGGGCTGCGTCTGGGTTTAGTTTACCCGCAGCGACGGCTTCGAGGAGCGATCGCAGTTCGTTCGATTGGGTCATAATTGATTTTTGTTTATAAATAAAAAGGGGTTAGATTAGCTAAAAATAGCACTCAATCTCTAGGCTACGATGGTTTTAAACGGTAAAGGGCTTGGCCGTGGGGCAATAATCAGGAGTAAGGAGAAAGAAACTTGATTATTAATGATTTAAGATGAAGACATTTGAGGAAATCGAAAAATATTAACTGGACTTCTGGCAAATCAATCGCTAGTTACCTTCATTTTACAAAATTAGGATGACACAACCCAACTCTTATACAACAACACCCATTCACGATTCTGACGATCTCAATGAGGAGGAAGAAGAAGATTATTTTGAGTATTATTTTGATGAACCGGGCAGCGAACCGGGAACATTGCACATCGATGAAAATGCCACTCCTTCTGAGATTGTGTTGATTGATTATAACGCTGAAAATGCCATTCGCCGTCCTTTAGTAAATCCCTTAGAATGTCGTCGTTATTTGGAAACAGGTTCGGTTTCTTGGATTGATGTTCGAGGGTTAGGAAGCGAGGAAGTTTTAAGGGGATTGGGTCAGGTTTGCAATTTGCATCCTTTGTTATTAGAAGATGTGGTGAATGTGCCGCAGCGTCCGAAAGTACAGGATTACAACGAGCATTTGTTGGTTGTGGTTCAGATGGTAATGCCGTTAGATGATGAGGAAGGTTTTGTAAGCGAACAAGTGGGTTTGGTTATTGGCGAGCATTATTTGGTAACATTCCAAGAAGAACCGAAACAAGATTGTTTTGACCCAGTGCGCGATCGCATTCGGGCGAATAAAGGTAAAGTTCGTCAAGCCCAAGCCGATTATTTGGCTTATGTTTTATTGGATGCTTTAATTGATAACTTCTTTCCGGTTCTAGAAGATTATGGCGAAAGAGTTGAAATGCTCGAAGATGAAGTTGTTGAGAATCCCTCTCGTCAAACTTTGGGTAAAATTTATGAAATCCGCCGGGAGTTGTTGGCGTTGAGGCGCTCGATTTGGCCGTTACGCAGTGTGATTAATACGTTGATACGGGATAATAATCATCTCATTAGTAGTGATGTCCAGGTTTATTTCCGCGATTGTTACGATCATGTGATTCAACTTTTAGATATTGTAGAAACCTATCGCGAATTGGCTTCGGGGTTGATGGATGTTTATATGTCTGCAATCAGTAATCGGACTAGCGAAGTTGTAAATTTTCTCACGATTATTTCGACTATTTTTATTCCTTTAACCTTTATTGTTGGGGTGTATGGCATGAACTTTCAATATATGCCAGAATTAGATTGGCATTGGGGTTATTTTGCTTGTTGGGGAGTTATGATTTTAGTAGCGACGGGATTATTAATCTTCTTTTGGCGACGGGGTTGGTTTGAGAATTTTTATTATTTGAAAAATGATGAGTAGGGCGCGATCGCGGGGTTTTATCAATCCCTAAAACTATAGTTTTTTTGGGGGGCTGTTTATGGATGCAGATAATTTAGATGTCTTGATCTTTGTGGTTTATTGCCTATGTGTCGCTTATGCCATCTATAAAATGCGGCACGATGTCAGTCATTACTTTAGTATTTATTTTCAAGAACAGGCATTACTCGCGCAACTCCAAGACCAAGATATACAAGAAATTATGGGGATTCAGTTTCGATTTAGCGATCGCTATAAGCCAGGGAAATTCAAAGAATTTGTTTTAGTTTTGCAAAATCAATCAAAAACTTATTCGGTTCTTTTAAATTGGGAACAGTTTGTTTTAGTCGATGTTAATGGTAAAACTCACCGCGTTATTCGTTTGATTCCGGCAATGAATTTAAACTTGTCTCAACGTCAAGTACAAACCATTGTTGTTCCGCAACAACGGATTGAAGAAAAAATTACCATCGAAGGCACATTAGACACGCAAGAAAACAACGTCCTTAGTGTGACTAAACCGCTTTTCGATAAACGTACTATTAAAATTGCCTCTAAAGCAGAAAAGTCTTTCTTTCTGCGCTTAATTGTTGAAATTACCGAGGCAAAAGTCGGTGGTTCTCCGACAACTTTACATCCGATCACTTGCGAATTTAAAATGAAACGAACCCCGTTAGGAAGGGCGTTACGTTGGGAACGCACCAAGCGCAAAAAAGCGACCAAAAAGCGGCGAATCAAAGCCGGAAATTTGATAAAATAAGCGATCGCACGGTCATTTGTAGAAACTCTTAAGAAATATAGTTGAATTGATGAAAAAGAACATTATTACCTTACTATTAACAGCAAGCCTCGCGGGGGGAGTAACCGGACAACTGCAACCGGTACGGGCTAATTTACAAGGAGCGATCGCGCAAAATCAAGAAACTCAATCGGTATGGAGTCTTTATACTTCTCCTGATGCGGATTTTAGCATTTTAATGCCCGGCGATCCGACAATTACGGAGTCGAGTACCAATATCGAAGCAGTAGCAGTGAATATTAACGGCTTTGCAGTCAAGCGTTATGATGACACTGTACAGTACCTAGTTACCCGCATTAATATCCCGGCAGAATTAAACCTCGAAGCTGTCGATCCCGAACAGTTTTTAGAAGTGATGCAACAGCAAATTGTCGAACAAGTAGAAGGGGAAATCTTAGCCAGTGAAACCATTAGCTTAAAAGACAACTATCCGGGACGAGAAATCAAACTGCAAGCCACACAAGCCGATCGAGTTTTTATTGTTGTTAACCGTTTATATTGGGTGGGTAGAACGTTATATCAAGTCAGTGTTACGGTTCCGCAAAACCTAGAATCGAGCTTAACCGGAAGTAGCACCGGATTTCTGAACTCGTTTCAGTTATTAGAAGAATAAAGGATAGTCTCAAATTATGTCCGATCTCGATCGGGAAACGCGATCGCCCGAAGAACTTTTGAGGAGTGCCGAGTTAATTGACGCGATCGCGCAAACCATTAGCGATCGCCTCGATTTCTCTCAACTGCAACCCCAACACGAAGCAGAAATCGTTGATTGTATCTCTTATCCGCGCTACGGTTTTTTAGTAAAATTCCGCCAAAACCTCAGCGCGATCGCAGCACTTTTATTAGTAGGGGCAATTCTCAATGTTTTCTTGCCTTCTTGGGATCAACTGCTGAGTCTTCAACTGCGTACTTTTCTCTCATTGTCTACTATCTCTAGTGGTTTAGTTTTAATCACTTTATTAGTATTTGAAGTGTTTTTAGGAGCCGGAAACGATCTAGAATTTAAAGTAAAGCGGGGGAAAAAAATGGTCTCAGAATATCGTTTCGTTCCTTCTTTAAATCGTCTCCCCTTTGTTCTAATGTTCCTGGGTTTAGGCTTTTTTACCATTATCTTCGGTTTTGCCAGTCTTTATACAGAACTATTGCGCCAAAACCCCGATAACTTTACCGGGCTGACGGAAGGCTTTTTAACTTTGTATTTCTCGATTGTCACCTTTTCAACTGTGGGTTATGGTGACGTTTATCCCGCCTCTTTTTTAGCCAGAGTTGCGGCGATTTGCGAAATTTTTATCGCCATGTTTTTCAGCTTAATTGCTTTATCCACCACCCTAACTTGGGTAACGGCTTACGAACATCAAGAAACCAACATTTCTATTCGCAATCGCATTCAAACCCTACAACAAAAGGATCGTTCTTAGTTTTTTAGTCCTTTGTCCTTGGTTTTTAGGTTGTCGCCAAAATCCCTTAACTGGTAATTCGGGAAAACCCCGCCCCTTAGATGCCGATCGCTAAAGCAGTTGCTCCTGTAACTTGGGGGGTAGCCAGTCGTAATGTTGTGGGTAAACGGGTAAACGGGGGACAAGCTGCCAAGGAGTATCTTTGAGGATAGTTTTCAGCTTTTCTGGGGTAGGATGAGGATAGTCAGGATTCACCTCATCTTTCGGGCTAAGGCCGCCTAAATCTCGCGCTCCTGCTGCGATACAAGCCAAGAGATAATCGGGTTCAGCCACTAAATTGGGGGGAATCTGGATCGTGACATCGGGCGGTAAAATAGAGCGAGCCTGCTTAATCACTGCCAGTAAACTGTCGCGAGAAAACGCCCCTGCGAAATAATCTTGTTGACTGCCCCGGCTGTGGGGTTGCAAAATTACTTCTTGAATATGACCCCAGGTTTGATGAAGTTGCGCGATCGCCCTCAAAGTCTCCTGCCAATCGGGCGGCGTTTCCCCAATCCCCAGTAACAATCCCGTAGTAAACGGAATCCGCAACGATCCCGCCCATTCTAGTTGCTGTAAGCGCACTTCGGGAACTTTACTCGGCGCATGACGATGAACCGTTTTGAGCAAACTCGGCGTTACTTGTTCGAGCATTAACCCCATTGAGCCATTCACCTGTTTGAGTTGTTCCATCTCTGCAAAACTCAGGATTCCGGCGTTGGTGTGGGGCATGAAGCCTTCAGACAAAGCCAACTCGCACAACTTATATATATGGTTAAACCAAGCCCCTCGTAACGAACTCTGGGGATGGACTTCACCGCTTAGGATTAAAATTTCAGTCACGTTATCAGAGTGTAGCGATCGCAAGATTCGTTGAGCTTCAGTCAAACTCAGCCAAGGACTACTACCGGGATCGCGGCGAAAATTGCAATAACCACAACGATTAAAGCACTCATAAGTCGGCACTATTGTATAAGCCGGACTGTAGGTGATTTGGTTTGATGCAGAACCATTCATAATCAGAACTTATCAATTACATAAGTAAAAATTTCGTTACATACCTTTACAAGTACGGGAAACTCCCTTAATATAAAAACAGTTCAAGAAAAACTTGAAACCAAAAACAGTTCAAGCGAACCTTGAAAACTTCATAACATACATAACGCAATTATCTAACTATGACTACGACAATCCAAACACGCGAAAGCAATAGCGTGTGGGAACGTTTTTGTCAGTGGGTAACTAGCACCAACAACCGCCTCTATGTAGGTTGGTTCGGTGTCTTAATGATCCCCACTCTCTTAACCGCTACCACTTGCTTCATCATCGCCTTCATCGCTGCTCCTCCTGTGGACATCGATGGTATCCGCGAACCCGTTGCTGGTTCTTTGTTGTACGGTAACAACATCATCTCCGGTGCTGTTGTCCCTTCTTCTAACGCCATCGGCTTACACTTCTACCCGATTTGGGAAGCTGCCAGCTTAGACGAATGGCTGTACAACGGTGGTCCTTACCAATTGGTAATCTTCCACTTCTTGATCGGCGTATTCTGCTACCTCGGTCGTCAGTGGGAACTCAGCTACCGCTTAGGTATGCGTCCTTGGATTTGTGTCGCTTACAGCGCTCCCGTATCCGCCGCTACCGCCGTGTTCTTGATCTATCCGATTGGTCAAGGTAGCTTCTCCGATGGTATGCCTCTGGGTATCTCCGGTACATTCAACTTCATGTTGGTGTTCCAAGCCGAACACAACATCTTGATGCACCCCTTCCACATGTTAGGTGTAGCTGGTGTCTTCGGCGGCGCATTATTCAGCGCCATGCACGGTAGCTTGGTCACCTCCAGCTTAGTGCGTGAAACCACCGAGATCGAATCTCAAAACTACGGTTACAAATTCGGTCAAGAAGAAGAAACCTACAACATCGTAGCTGCTCACGGTTACTTCGGTCGCTTAATCTTCCAATATGCGTCCTTCAACAATAGCCGCGCATTACACTTCTTCTTAGGCGCATGGCCGGTCATCGGTATCTGGTTCACCGCAATGGGTATCAGCACCATGGCTTTCAACCTCAACGGCTTCAACTTCAACCAATCCATCTTGGATTCACAAGGTCGCGTCGTGAACACCTGGGCAGATGTCCTGAACCGCGCTAACCTCGGTTTTGAAGTAATGCACGAACGCAACGCTCACAACTTCCCCTTAGACTTGGCGAGTGGCGAAGCAGCCCCGGTTGCTTTAACCGCCCCTTCCATCAACGGGTAA